>Ga0182018_10000991_pt1 | contig 34295 bp, 30 predicted proteins | sample 812P2MmetaG_FD_120490 | JGI IMG/M metagenome (GOLD analysis project Ga0182018, IMG submission 120490) | Permafrost microbial communities from Stordalen Mire, Sweden - 812P2M metaG | ecosystem: Environmental > Terrestrial > Soil > Wetlands > Permafrost | place: Sweden: Stordalen | collected...
GAAGACTTGCCAAAAGAAGACTGGCCGAGGGAAAACCGGCCAGATGAAACTGCGGCAAGCGCCAACCACAATGCTGCGGTTTTCATAGAGCGCATAACTCCTCCGTGGAGTTGGGTCCCTGTCGGCAACGAACGCCGGAAACAGAACGAGTGGCGGCGCTACTCTTGCTCGAGACGCGGACCCGACGTGGGTTTAGACACCTGCGGTGCGGTATCTGGAGGCGTGGATGCGTTGGCCGTGTTTTGAGATGGCTGAGGATGCCAGCCTTGAAGCCGTGCAGCCAGGCTTCCGCCCAGGCTGAACAGTCGAGGCGGCTGTCGCTCCATGAGCATTTTGGGGAGACAGCCGCCCCCGGCTGTCTGGGGTGCGTAGCACTCCCTTTTTCCGACCGGGTCCCGCTTGTGATTGCGCCCCCTTCCTGTGGTTAAATCAATGGATGTTCGCCCGAAAGATTCGCGTGGAGTACGAAGCTAACGGCCGCAGGCTTCCTTGCCCGCTGAAGTGGCTGGACAGTTTTTCCATGCGCAACTTCACCAATGCCAGCGTCTTCGATGACACTCTTCCACTTTCAGACGGTCAGATGGAAATCGGTTCCAGCGTGCCCGTGGACCGACTCAGGGACGCAATGGAGGACTGGTTTCGGCGGAAAGGCTATCTTCCGAAGGAGTCACATCTGTCCCTGGGGGAGCGCTGATGGTCGAACCGCTCTATCGCAAACTCAGGTCTTTCCTGTATATCAAGTCCATGGGAGTTGGGGGAGTTGGGCGAGAATTTCGCCATTCAATGGAATAGGGTGTAGCATTAGAGTGTGTACGAGCTCGTAAAACCGGCAGCGACGTGGGATTCTTTGATGCCATGCGGAAATCCGGCAACCCACGTGAAAGGATAGGCCTCATATTGAGCGACTTGGGCCGCGGTTGAGAACGGCCCTGCAATGAAATCGAATTCGAGGAGGTGCTTCATTGAGCTACAAAGTCTTGCAGCTGTCCCCCCAAGCAAGCACCGACGTTATCAAGGCTAGAACCGCGATCCAAGATTCTTGGAACGCGTCAGTAACGAGTTCGCGAGAGATTGGGATTCCGCCTTCCTGGCTCGCGGATGAGTCGGATTTTGACGGAGACCAAAAGAGCCACGATGCGATTTCAGGGCTGGCGCTGTCGATTGCTTTCAGTGCAAGCATTTGGTCCGGAATTGCGCTGATGGTAGCGCGGGTCTTGCGCTAGGCTCATTTTTATTGGGCGTGAAATACAACGCCAGGCTGCGCGCCAAGCCCTATTTTGTTTGGCGCGGCCCTACCTGTCGTAACGCAGCAGCGACGTCACGTCGTATCCCTTGAGTTTGTCGCGGCCTTTCAGAAATTCCAGTTCCACCACAAATCCCAAGCCGGCGATGTCAGCGCCCAGCATGGCTGCCAGCTTGGCCGTGGCCTCGGCGGTGCCGCCGGTGGCCAGCAGATCGTCGACGATCAAGACGCGCTGACCTTTCTGAATGGCATCCTTATGAATTTCCAGCGAGTTCGTCCCATACTCCAGGGCATAGTCGTACTTCACGCACTCGGCGGGAAGTTTGCCGGGCTTGCGCACGGGAACGAATCCGGCGTTCAGACGATACGCCAGCGCCGGAGCAAAAATAAAACCGCGCGCTTCCATACCGAGCACCAGGTCAATGTTCTGCGCGATGTAGTGCTCGGAGAGCTTGTCGATCAGCGTGGCGAAGCCAGTCTTGTCCTTCAACAGAGTCGTGATGTCGTAAAACAGAATCCCCTTCTTGGGAAAGTCGGGAATCTCACGAATAAGTTTCTTTAATTGGTCGGCATCCATGGCCGGGACAGACGGCAAGTGCATTTACCACGCTCCTTCAATACGAAATGAATTCAGCCCAGCGGCCGGAGGGGCGTCGGATACCTCGACCGCATCCACGCGAGCCGCGCGTGGGCCCTCACGCAGGCGGGAATGCAATCCTGAGAGCTGGTCGCGAGTCCCCTGGGCAAGAACTTCCACGCTGCCATCGTGATTGTTCCGCACCCACCCGGCAATGCCCAGAATATGAGCCTCGCGCTCGACAAACCAGCGGAAACCGACGCCTTGTACGCGTCCGCGGACGAGGAACCGGCGGGCCTCAACCGGTTTTTCAGTAAGAGTCATTTCTCAAAAGTGTGATCCTGAGCGGAGAATCGGCCTCGTGAACGCGAAGCGGATTCGTAGTCGAACGATCTCTATACTCCGCAATGTCAAAATTCCGCGGGCGCTGCGAGGACTTTCAATCGATTCTCTGGCGAGTGCCTGGCCGCGCTGCCGCGATCCTATGCAGAGCAGGGATCCGTCGACTCCGCGACATTTCGCTTTGCGAGGTTCTCGCTACGCTCAAGATTACCCTTGAACTTTTATGCTCTGGACAGATACGCGCCTTCCGAGGTATCGACCTTAATTTTCTCGCCTTCGTTGATGAAGGGCGGCACTTGCACCACCAGTCCGGTCTCGGTCTTGGCGGCCTTGGTCACGCTGGAAGCGGTAGCGCTCTTCAGTCCGGGCTCGGTCTCGACTACGGTCAGAATCACGGTTTGCGGCAGTTCGATGCCGACGGCCTTGCCATCGAAGAATTCCACCTTGATTTCGAGGTTGGCGATCAGGTAATCGACAGCGTCGCCCAGTATTTCCTTGCTCAGGTGAGTCTGCTCGTAGTTCTGAGTGTCCATGAAGTAATAGCTGTCGCCGTCGGCATAGAGAAATTGCATCCCCACTTCGTCCACGTTGACCTTCTCGATAGGATCGGGGGAGCGAAAACGGTGTTCGAACATGGCGCCGGTTCGCAGGTTGCGCAGCTTGGCTTGAATAAATGCCCGCAGGTTGCCGGGGGTGCGGTGTTCGACGCTGAAGACGGAGTGCAGATCATTGTTGTGCTTGATGATCATGCCCGGACGAAGCTGGGTGGCAGGGATCGACATCGCTTGAAAGAGTCTCCTTGTGCGATTGCGGTTTGAAGCCGGCGGAAGGCGGGCAGGCCACAAGTTCCGCCGCCACGAGGGCTAAGAGGTTATTTTACACTCAGGGGTGCCGGAAGGGAAACCTTCTCGAAGCCGAACTCATCGAAGTTGAGCGCAATCCTTCCTTCTGTATCGGATTCGCCGGGGTCCCGCGGTAGGACTAGAATGAGGTGTCGCCGGATTCGGCGCACTCTTCGGCAATATGCCCGAACATTCCCGGGCGGAAAAATTGAGGTCTTCATGATGCGAAGTGGAAATTACGAATCTTCAGAAGGCAGCAGCGTCGGCATCGCGGTCACATTTCTTTTGATTGGGCTGGGCGCCGGAGCCTTGGCCGCGCTGATGCTCGCTCCCAAGACCGGCAAACAAATGCGCCGCGACCTGCAACGTGGCTACAAAGACGCCAAAGGCACTCTTGAGGATTGGGCTGACGAGGCCAAAGACCGCGTGCGGGTCGCCAGTGACCGCGTGCGCGATGCGGCTGCCCGGGGGGCCGATCTCGCCGACGATCTGCGGGAAAAAGTTGAGCCCCTGCGCCGCGCCATCAACCGACATTAACAAGAACGACGTCGGACCTCAGAGCCCCCGACAGCTGAGGTCCGGCGCCGTTTTCATTTTTAGTACAATCGAAAATCCACCTGGACCGCAATCTGAGTGGCCACCGGCTGGCCGTTCAGAGTGGCCGGTCGGAAGCGCCAGCGGGTGACGGCCTCGATCGCCTTCTCGTCTAAGCCCATACCCAGAGCCTGCCCAATATGGACGTCATAGGGCCGCCCGTCCTTGCCCACGACGAGAAGCAGCATCACGATTCCCTGAGCCTTAGCCTTGCGGGCTTCATCCGAAAAGCTTGGCTCGGGATTAAAAATCACCTGCGGCACGGTCACACCCATCCTTCCTGCGGGATAAATTCCAGACGGCCCGGAGCCGAATCCTGGCCCCGATGAAGGTCCGACGCCATCGCAACAACCGGATCCGATCCCTCCAGGACCGCCTGGTCCGTTAGACAGCACGCGAGAAAATTGCGCCATAGGATCGCCGATTTGACCGCCCTGTGGCATCGGAACGTCCGGAGCCACCACCACCGTCTCCTCCACCGGAAGCTTCGGCGGTTCCTTTGGAAGGATAACCGTCGGAGGCGCGAGTTGAGGATCGAGCGATGCCCGGGGGAGATTGCCGTGCGAGGCCGGGAGCGGGTCGTGGTTGCCGCCGCCGCCGCCGTTGTGCCCGGAGAAGACTAGGTGCAGCTCGTTGAACTTGGGTAAGCGGCTGGCGATTTCCGGTGCGCTGCGGATTACGCAGCTTGTGAAGTAGATGAGCAGTCCCAGGATTGCGGCTTGTCCGAGCAGCGAGAGCAGAAAAGTCTCGCGGCGGGCGCGATGCCCGCCATTGTTTTCGCCCGACAGTAGCGAGAATAGAAGAGGGCCAGGTCCGGGAGATGCAGCGGTCATGACGCGCTCCTGCCGACGAGTTGTCGCCAACCATCTCAGCCCAACGTGCCGTAGGACGCAGGAGACTGCGAAAAGGATTTCCAGGGAAGAAAATCTTCCGAGTGTAGCGCCGCCGTCTCGGCGAGACGCCGGTGCTTACCCCCGGTGCTTACCCAAAGATGGCGGACAACATTCCTTTCACTCTGCGGAAAAAGCCGCGGTGCTGAGGCTGGGCTTGCTTCTCCGGCGGTGGCGACTCAATTACGGCATCGAGGTGCACCTGACGGGCCGGCGAATCCTCCACCGGCAAATCTCTGGCGGCTTGCAGGGGCGTGGGTAACGCGCTGGCCGCGCGGTCCTGCGGAGTAAATACAAACGGCACGTCGACCTGCACGTGAACATCATTCGGCTGGGGAGGCGGCAGGGACGCGGTCTCTGGCCCATTCGACAGCCTCGTAGTCGAAGCGGTCGTAGCCAGAGAATCACTTTCAGCAGATGCAACCCGGGAGTCACTGCCCCCGATGCGCGCCGTGGCCGGCAATTCCGAGTCCGGCACGTTGGGGGCAAAAGGAGCCTGCGCCCGCATGAGCGGGGAAGGCGGAGGGCATCCACACTCCAGCGGAACTTCGCTATCAACTTTGTCGATCTGTCCCGAGTGAAACATCGCCTGCTCGGTGGGCTTGACCTGGTAAATGCGGTCTCCCATCAGCTCAGAGACGATCGCCGAAGAAGTGTTGCCCTTCAGCGCCCGGACGCAGGTATTGCCGTGCGGGTCGGCGCTCAGGGCATAGTGGAATTCTCCGGGACCGGCAAACAAAATACGGAAGTCCGGAGTCAGCACCGTGTCGGCCGATGCGCGCAGCGTATAGTGAGCCTCGATTGCGCCGGTGCTTAAGCCGAGCATCAGGTCGCGCTTGGTCTGCGAAGGCGTCACTGAAACCGTTGTGCCCGGGCACACGCGAAGTTCTCCTCCGCGCGACAAACGCAGGATCGTTGTTTCCGCACCGGCTGTCACCGTCGAACCGGAACCGAGACGGGTTCCTGCCAACACCAGGGCGCCATCCCCCGCCGTGACCGGAACCACAGCCGGAGCGGCGTCCAGCGAAATGCCGGGAACGGTCGGCGGTTGAAACCGCGCTGATCTCGTACTCGCGTTCCCATCCTCAGCCGGCTTGAGACGTACCAGCAGCCGGGTGCCTGCCCCATCCCACGAGTAGCCATAGGGCGCCAGCAAGTCCAGAACGATGCGCGTGACCGGGGGTTGCTGCTGATATTGATCGACGCGCATGGCGAGGATGCTTTCTTTTTGAATCGAAGTCCGCCTCTGCATTGTTCCCAGGCGCGAGTTGGGCAGATCGATGACCAGGCGCGGCGGAGAATCGAGCGTTTGTATTTCGGGAATGACGGGACCGCTGGACAGGATCTCGACTACGGGAACGCCGCGTTCATGAATGATGCGAACCCCCTTGATCAGCGGCGGCGGGCCAAAGGTTTGGGCAGCAACTTCGCCAGTAATCAATGCCGCCAACATCATGAGACACGCTAATTTGAGCGCAGATCGCGGCAAGCAATTCCTCGGGGGCTTGAAGGAAACATATCACTTGCGCTGCATGCGAGAGAAGTGACTTGCGAAGTGACTTGCGAACGTGCGGCGGACGGCGGACGGTACCTCAGCTTTCTTGTGCCGGCCCCGCAAAGTAGCGCCGAGGTCCCGGCGGCAGTCCGGCGGGCGTCACGCCCTGAGCGACTCCGTCCGCTTAACAGCGATCAAGCGGCGGCAGTCTGGATTGGAGGTTCGAGGTGGGGGGGGCGGCTTTCAGGCTTCCGGCAGGAATTCGTACTCATCAATGACGGCAGCGACCGCCAATTTGCCGTCGTCTGTTCCGTTTTCCACGCGCACCACGCGGCCTTTGCATTGCACGCGGATGCTTTCGGTAAGCGTGATCTCGGGCGGGAGAGTCAAGGTAAATCCTATGGGCGAGCCCTGGGTTACCACGGACTCGAGGTAAAAAGAGATGCCGCGGGCGCTGACATCGCGAATCTGGGCAGCATGAGTCGCGTTTTCGTGATCGACGGTGACGGGTACACGGAGAGGGAAGCGTCGTGCAGCCCGCTTCTCCTGCTGGGGTTCAGCCATACATCCTCCGGAAGGCGCCAAGTATCATTCGCAATGAGGAGCATGCCCCGCGTCGTGGTCTCGGTCAACGCCACTGTTGGGGAAGCACGTAGCTCTTTCGGGGGGGTGGCGCACGGCTCTATTTGAAAATTCAGAGTTCAGAACGCAGATCGCAAAAGCGGTCCAGTGAGTCGAAGTTCTGCATTCTGCATTGTGCAATCATCTCCGGTGTAAGCTTATATCAGGAGTGGCAGACGCTTGATTTTCGTGCTCGACAATTACGATTCGTTCACTTACAACCTCGTCCAATACATCGGCGAGTTGGGCGCGAAGGTCCAGGTTTGCCGCAACGATCAGGTCACGGTCAACCAGGTCGAGGACATGCGGCCGGAGCGGATTGTCATTTCCCCCGGTCCGTGCACGCCGCATGAGGCGGGCATCAGCATCGATCTGATCCGCCACTTCGCAGGAAAAATTCCGGTGCTTGGGGTCTGCCTCGGTCACCAGGCAATCGGGGAAGCCTTTGGCGGCCGCGTGGTTCGCGCCGCTCATCTTATGCATGGCAAAACGAGCGCGGTGATGCACGACAACAAAACCGTCTTTCAAGGTCTCCCGATGCCGATGACGGCCACCCGTTATCATTCGCTCATCGTCGAAGAAAAAGATTTTCCCGCAGAATTGGAAGTCAGCGCCTGGACCAGGGAAAAAGACGGCTCCCGCACCATCATGGGCCTGCGCCACCGCCAGCACGCAGTCGAGGGTGTGCAATTCCATCCGGAAAGCGTGTTGACGGATGCGGGGAGGAAACTGGTGGCAAACTTTCTCGCGCTGTAAAGCCGGCGGTGGTGCTTCGTTGCCAGGGGCCGCGCCCATATTCATCTATACTTCATTGTTTCTTAGCGCTGAGATGTCGCAATCGGTTCGTCTTGCGGGGAATTCGTCGCATGCCAGGTTTCTGCAATCCACAATTCGTTCGAGTAAAGCTTTCTGCTGCCGTGCTGATGGCCGGCCTTGCCCTGACTATGTTTGGCGGTGCCGGCGCAGCCCAGTCGACGCCTGCCACAGATCACTCTGAAGAACGAACGCCGGAGAAGCGCTCCGCAGCTGCTTTGCCCGAAGCATCGTGGCGCTTCATCGTTTCCGGAGACTCGCGCAATTGCGGCGACGTCGTCATGCCTGCCATTTCGGCTCACAGCGTCCAGTTTGCTCCCAGTTTTTACTGGCATCTGGGCGACCTGCGCGCCATCTACAAGATTGATGAAGATCTGGCATCCGAGACGCAGAACCAGGGCCAGACCGTTGCCTGCGCAGCCTATGAAAGACTGGCCTGGAACGATTTCGTCGAGAATCAGATTGCCGCATTCGGTGACCTTCCCTTCTATGTAGGCATTGGCAATCACGAAGTGATTCCGCCGAAAACGGAGGCCGCTTTCAAACGCCAATTCCACGACTGGCTGGACCAGCCAGTACTCCGCGACCAGCGTTTGCAGGACAAAGAACCGGCGGAGCCCGAGCCTTACTATCACTGGATTCAGGGCGGCGTCGATTTCATCTACCTGGACAACGCGACCAATGTTTTCTCTGACGATGAACTTGGCTGGCTGGCGCGTCGTCTGGAAAGCGCCAAAGGCAATCCCGAAGTGAAGAGCGTCGTCATGGGCATGCACGAAGCCCTGCCCGACAGCATCGCCAATTCGCATAGCATGGGCGACAACCAGACCGGCCGCCCCAGCGGCGAACGAGTCTATCGGGCTCTGACCAATTTTGGCGACGAAAGCCGAAAGCCCGTCTATGTGCTGGCCAGCCACTCGCATTTTTATATGGAGAATATTTTTGATACGCCCGCGCTGAAGCAAAATGGCGCCAAACCTCTACCCGGCTGGATTATCGGAACTGCCGGAGCCGTCCGCTATCCGCTGCCGAACGGCGCGCCGCAGTCCGCAAAGACAGATGTCTACGGCTACCTGCTGGCCACCGTTTCCGGGGACGGCACGATCCAGTTTACGTTCGAAGAGTTGCACGAATCCGACGTGCCGAAGTATGTGCGGCAGCGTTATCCGGCCACGCTGATCCCCTGGTGCTTCGCTCACAATTCGCAGAACATTGATCCTCACGCCGTGGATCTTACGCCGCGTTGTACGCCGGCACCGGCGAAGATAGCACCGTCAGCCGGTCAAGCTCATTAGAAAAGCTGATCGGCGATCATTGGCCTCTGGCTTTCTCGACCGCGCGCAGCAGGGCTTGGGCTTTGTTCATCGACTCCTGAAACTCGCTGGCCGGATCGGAGTCCGCGACAATCCCGGCGCCCGCCTGCAGATACGCTTTCTTGCCCTGCATCAATAGCGTGCGAATGCCGATGCAGGAATCCAGATTACCCGCAAAATCCGCGTACAGCACGGACCCTCCATAAATCCCGCGGCGAGTAGGTTCGAGTTCTTCGATGATTTGCAGGGCCCGCACCTTCGGGGCTCCGCTGAGCGTGCCTGCGGGAAAACAGGCGGCGAAGGCGTCGAGGGCATCGAGATCCTTGCGCAGCGTGCCTTCCAGCGCCGACACCAGATGCATCACGTGTGAATACCGCTCAACGTACATCAGATCTTTCACCTTGACCGAGCCGTAATCGCTCACTCGTCCCAGATCGTTGCGGCCCAGGTCGACCAGCATCACGTGTTCGGCGCGTTCTTTTTCGTCGGTGCGCATCTGCTGTTCGAGGAGCAGGTCTTCGGCTTCGTCGCGGCCCCGGGGGTGCGTCCCCGCGATCGGACGGTACTCCAGTCGGCGTCCCGTCACCCGCACTAACATCTCGGGAGAAGAACCGAGAATGTGGGTGTCCCCCATCCGCAGAAAATAAAGATAGGGCGAGGGATTCACCTGCCGCAGCGCGCGATACAAATCAAAGGGCTCCACTTCAGGAGTGAAGTCCAGCCGTTGCGAGAGCACAACCTGGAAGATATCGCCCGCGGCAATATACTCTTTGCAACGCTTGACGCTTCGCAGGAAAGTCTCGCGCCGCGTGCCCGCATGAACTTTCAGCTTTCCCAGCTTGACCGGTGCCGACTTGCGCCAGAGAACCGGGCTAAGTCCCGCCGCCAGTTTCCGTTCCAATGCGGCAATGTCTTGAAGCGCGCGGTCATAGGCGCGCCGCGGACTCTCGTGGGCAACGTCGACGGCGGCAACAATATGAATCTGGTGCCGCAGATGATCAAACGCCAGCAGCCGATCGAAGAACATCAGTTCGGTGTCGGGCAGCTTCAAATCATCTTTCGCGTGCTCGCCAATGTTTTCCAGCTGCCGAACCACGTCGTAGGCAAAGTATCCGACCGCTCCGGCGGTGAATGGAGGCAGTCCGGGAACATTGGCGGGGTGATGTTCCCGCAGCAGGCGCTTGACCACCTCGAAAATGTTCTGCTGCACGACTTCGCGCCGCCGGCCGCGTTCAATCTCGACCACACCCTGCCGCGCCTTCACCCGCATGTAGGGCCGCGCGCCCAGAAACGTGTAGCGGCCGATCTGCTCGCCGCGCTCCACAGACTCCAGCAAAAACGCGTGCGGTTCTTTTTCCGCAATGGCGAGAAATGCGGAAACCGGAGTCAGCAAATCAGCGCTGACGGATTTCACCACCGGAACGAGCGTGGCCTCTCGTGCCAGCCGAGAGAATTGCTTGAAATCCGGTTGCAGCATGGTTTGCGGTCCGAACCACCGCGTCGGCGCCGAGGTCTTTACAAGTTGCTCAACGGACCGAAAGCGAGGGTTTTCATTATAGGGTAGACACCTAAGAACGCAGAATGCTGCCAAGGCGCGGGCAATCTGCAGGAACGGTTTCGCGTGCCGGTTAACGCCCCGTCCATTTACGTTGCCCCCAACCGCAACCTGTGGTGCAATTGCATTGGGTATGAATCGTCGCGATTTTATTCGTCTCTCAGCCGCGGCCTCGGCGGCTATGTTCCACCCTCCACTCAGCGTTGCCGAGAGCAACTCCAGTCCTTCCGTTCGCCTGACGGTTCGCCCAGATCGTCTGGGCAACAAAATCGTCGACGATTTCACCGGGCTGAGCTATGAATCGGCGCAACTCGGGAATCCTGATTTCTTCTCTGGCGGCAACACCGAGCTGGCAGGATTCATGCGACGGTTGGGACCCTCCGGCGTCCTGCGGATCGGAGGCAACACCAGCGAGTTTTCCCACTGGACTCCGAATCCGGCAGAGCAATCTGCCATTCCGAATTCGGACCGCGCCCTTACAGGGGACAAAGCGAATCCGGCTGCATTTGCCATGGCCGTCGGGCCCGACACCGGGCACAAATCGCCCGCGCCGGTGCGCATTACACCCGAAGCCATCCGCCATTTGAGGGATTTCCTCGACGCCTGCGGCTGGAAGCTGATCTACGGCCTGAACATGGGCACCGGTACGGCTGAGAATGCAGCCGACGAAGCCGCTCGCGTGATGGACGCTGCCGGTTCGAAGCTGATCGCTTTCCAACTCTGCAACGAGCCCGATCTTTTCTTTCGCAACGGAATTCGCAAGTCGGATTACGACTTCGTGCAATTTGCAGTGGAGTGGCAACATTTTTACCAAACCATCCGCGCGCGTCTTCCGAATGCACCCTTCGCCGGACCGGATACGGCGTACAACAACGAATGGCTTGTCCCTTTTGCCAAACAATTCAAGCGGGAAGCCGTATTCCTTTCGCAGCATTATTACGCGGAGGGTCCGCCGACCGATCCGTCAATGACGATGGAACGGCTGCTGCGACCGAATCCCAGGCTGCAAGGCGAATTCGAGGGAATGAAGACGACCATGCAGGAATCCGGCCTGCCCTTCCGGCTGGCGGAAACGAACTCCTGCTACCAGGGAGGCAAACAGGGCGTCAGCGACACTTTCGCCTCGGCGATGTGGGGTGCAGACCTGATGTATCAGCTGGCAGCTGCGGGCGGCACCGGCATCAACTTTCATGGCGGCGGTTACGGATGGTACACCCCGATTGCGGGAACGCGGGAAGATGGATTCCTGGCCCGTCCGCTCTATTACGGCATGCTGCTTTTTGCCCAGGCCGGTCCCGGGCAGTTGGTGGAGACCAAACTCGAGCCCTCGGAACCGGCCTTGCTAACCGCTTATGGCTTGCGCAATGGCCAAGGAGCGCTTAAAGTAGCGGCTTTCAACAAGAATCTGGATCGCGCCATCCGCCTCACGATCGATGCCGGACAGCGCGCACAGCGGGTAAGGTCGCTTCGTTTGCACGCCCCGCGAGTGGACGACACCACGGACACGACTTTGGGCGCGTCTCCTGTGGGGGCAGGCGGCGCATGGTCGCCCGCGCGGGAAGAAATGCTGGGGATCGAGAACGGCGCGGCGGTCATCGAACTTCCGCCCGCCAGCGCGGCCTTGATCACCTTTGAACCGTAATGAACCTACTCATCAATCTAACCAATGCACTGAAGATCAAAGAACTTGAAAATGTCCATCCTCGGCGCTACGTCCACTCGCCTCAAGATTTGAAACTTTGGTTACTTGTGGGTCCCTTGGCAACCGTTAAAATCTTGGATATCCCGAGTATTATGAACATCTTGGATACGGTGTATTTAGAAGCACGGAATTAAGAAACAACGGAATTTATGCGAGTTAAGTTTTGGGGCGTACGCGGCTCCACGCCCACTCCACAGGCCGAGAACCTGCGCTATGGGGGCAATACCTCCTGCGTCGAAGTGCGTCTGGGAGATCAAATCTACATCTTCGATTGCGGCACCGGCTTCCGCGTACTGGGGCACGAACTCGAACGCGAGTTCGCCCACCGGCCGTTTTCCGCGCATGTTTTTGTTTCGCATTTCCACTGGGACCACATTCAGGGCATGCCATTTTTCCGGCCCCTGTACAACAGTCCCAACAGTCAGTTCACCTTCCACTCCTCCACCCAAACCCGCAGCCTCGAGCAGGTGTTTGCCGAGCAGATGGCTTCTCCTTATTTTCCCGTCAACCTTGACCAGATGAAGGCGAAGCGCGATTTCTACAACATCGAGAACGGATGCCTGCCCATGGGCGAAGGCATCCAGATCAAGACCGCGTGGCTGAACCATCCCCAAGGCTGCATGGGATTTCGAATCGAGACAAAAGAAGGTGTGCTGGTCTATGCTACCGACAACGAGCCGGGCGATGCAAAATTCGACAAAGCCGTGCGCAAGCTCGCCGAAGGCGCCGACGTGCTGATCTATGACGCGCAATATCTTCCCGAAGAATACGAAGCCCGCCGCCGCGGCTGGGGACACAGCCACTGGCGCGAGGCCGTCAACGTTGTTATGGAAAGCGGCGCCAAAGAGTTGATCCTCTACCACCACGACCCCGACCACACCGACTCTGTGATCGACAAAGTCGTCGCCGATGCGCGCAACTACTATCCCAAAGTTCGCGCCGCCGCCGAAGGCACGGAAATCCTGCTGTAGAACCGGGTTGCAGGCAGAACGCAGAGATCTCTTGGGAAACGTCACGCTGCCGGAGTAGCTAGTGCGCCGGCCCCACGGCACCCTTTTTTGCTACTGCTTTCTTCAGCGCGAAAACGATGGGCACGCAACCGAAACAGACTAATGCGATGTAGCGGAAATCATCCACGTACGACCACAGACGCGCCTGCCCGTCGAGAGCCAGATTCAGTAATCCGTAGGACTGCCGCAGCGCCGTAGTAGAAGAAGCTCCCTGCGCGCTCAGGTACTGTTGCATTCCTCCCAGGGCTCCTTGAACCGTGGCGCGACCCGGAGCCAGCGACGCCGCCAGTTCGTTGCGATGCAATTGTTCGTGGCGGGCAACGATGGTGTTGACCACCGAAATTCCGATGCTGCCTCCGATGTTACGCAGCAGATTGTAGAGGCCGCTGGCATTGCCGATTTCTTCGTTCTTCAGAAACGCCATGGTGGTGGTCGACAGCGGAACGAAGACGCATCCCGAGCCGAAGCCGCTGATCAGAATCGCCCACAAAAATGTCCATTGTCCGATGGAAAGATTGAGTGTGCCGAACCACAAACTGGCAACTCCGAAAAGACAGAATCCAAATGCGATCAAATAGCGGTTATCCACCTTCGCCGTCAGGTAGCCGATGAGCGGCATGGCGAGAATCGCTCCAATGCCGCGCGGACTCACCGCCCAACCCGCTTGCAGAGCGGTGTAGCCCATGAGTTCCTGATAGAAGAGCGGCAGCAAGGTCACGAGTGCGTAGATTCCGGCGCCGAACAGGCCAATCAGCACGCATCCGATGGCGAAGTTGCGATGGCGGAAGACGCGCAAATTCACCAGCGGCTGCTTGTGGCGAAACTCTCGTATCAAAAACGACACGAGACTGGTGAGCAGAATCGCCGCCGCCCAGCGAATCCAGGTTGCGCCAAACCAATCGTCCTCCTGTCCTTTGTCGAGAATAATTTGCAGAGCGCCGAGCCAGACCGCCAACAATCCCAGTCCGATGCCATCGAACTTGCCGGGATGCGCCTGTTTGATATACGGAGGATCGACCACGTACCGCGAAATCATGAATATGGCGAAGATGCCGACGGGAATGTTGATGTAGAACGCCCATCTCCAGGAATAAGCGTCCGTGAGCCATCCTCCTAGCGTAGGTCCCAATACCGGCGCGACCACCACGCCCAGGCCGAACGCAGCCATAGCCAGCCCGCGCTTCTGCGGAGGAAAAGTTTCCAGCAGAATCGATTGTGACAACGGCTGCAGCGCTCCTCCCCCCGCGCCCTGCACGGCGCGCGCAATCAGAATCCACGCCAGACTTGTGGACGCGCCGCAGGCAAACGACGAAATGGTGAAAATAACGATGCAGGTGATGAGAAATCTTTTTCGCCCGAAGCGCAGCGAAAGCCACGAACTGGCCGGTAGGATAATGGCATTGGCCACCAGGTAGCTGGTCAGCACCCAGGTAGCTTCATCGTTGGTCGCCGACAAACTGCCGGCAATATAGGGAAGCGCGACGGCGGCGATGGAAGTGTCCAGCACTTCCATGAAAGTCGCCAGCATGACCGCGATCGCGACCAGCCAGGGATTGCCTCCGCCCAAAGCGGTGCCACTGCGTGCCGGTTGCGGAGTCATTGCTTTCTGCCCAAGTTTCAATCCCCGAGAGCATGTAAGGATGCACCGGCGAGCCTTGAGGTTTCAAGTTTGTTCGAGTCTGGTTGGGGGTTGGGCATGGCTCGAGAATCGGCCCTGCAAATTACGGTTGCCCGTTGCTCGACCGCATCTGGTTCGCGGAACTTCTCCTCTCTCTCTGTTATCTGTTCGGACCTGGTGGCAACGACCTTGAGCCGCCTAAAGCGGGGAGCACGCAATGGCCTACAATTTGGCGATGCAGTTTTTCATCTTGTTCCGGTTGCGGCCGCGCCGTCACGAACTCGCCGTCACGGACTCGCCCTCACGAACTATGGATCTGACCTTGAAAGGCCTCGTCCTATGCAACGGCGTTCTCTGGTTGCAGAAGGCTCCGCACCATGTTTCCTCGACCGATCAGGAGGTTGCGAACTGGGCGAATCTTGGCTACCTGATCTGCCTGATCGTCGCACTGGCGATCGGTCTGTGGCGCTTTGGCCGACTGTCGCTCTCGCTATGGCGTGAACCCAACCACATGCTTCCCGCGCGCCAGTATTAGTGTCTTTCGCAAACGCGCTGAGGGCTTATCCATAACATTCGCGCAGTCTGATCCTCGAAGTTGATCCAGGGGCTGGCCCCCCTTCGGATCTTGTGTTTACAGAGTCATCCTGTCTGGCACCCACTCTGGCACCCTACGCGAGATCCCTCGCCCGGCCGAACTGCGCCGGACTTCGGGACGACGCCTTCATAAATCTTCAACTGTACGACGGCACCACTCCCGATACCTCCGCGCCTTGCTTCTGCCCCACCCCCCCTCATATACTCTGAACGTTTGCCCGCCTCCGACCGGGAATTTCCCGGCGCCGGCCAGCACCCCTGCAATCATTCCGGAGACACATTTATGACGACGATGGTGACGGACCCGCACGTGGACAAAGAGAGCAATCCATGGGAGTCGCAGCGGGCGCGCTTTGATCTGGCTGCGCAGAAACTCAACCTGGACGAGGGCCTGTGGCGCGTGCTGCGCTATCCCAACCGCGAACTTACGGTCTACATCCCGGTGCAAATGGACGACGGCCATCTCGAAGTCTTCACCGGCTTTCGGGTGCAGCATTCCATCGCGCGCGGCCCGGCCAAGGGCGGCATCCGCTACGCGCCTGACGTCACACTCGATGAAGTTCGGGCTCTCGCAAGTTGGATGACCTGGAAGTGCGCCGTGGTCAACATTCCCTTCGGCGGCGCCAAAGGCGGCGTGATCTGCGATCCGCACAAGATGTCGATGGGCGAAGTCGAACGCATGACGCGGCGTTATACCTCCGAACTGATCGAATTCATCGGCCCGGAAAAAGACGTCCCCGCTCCCGATGTCAACACGAACGAACAAATCATGGCGTGGATGATGGACACCTACTCCATGCACATGCGCCAGACCGTCACCGCCGTCGTCACCGGAAAGCCCATCAACATCGGCGGATCACGAGGACGCCGCGAAGCCACCGGACGCGGTGTAATGATCGTGTGCGATGAGGCATGCCAGAAGCTGGGTTTGAATCGCGAAACGTCCCGCGTCATCATCCAGGGCTTCGGCAATGTCGGTTCGAACGCCGCTCTGCTCATGCATCAGGCAGGGTACAAGGTGATTGGAATCGCCGAGGTGGGCGGCGGCCTGCACAATACGAACGGCATCGACCTAAAGGCGCTGGTGGATTTTCGCCAGAACAATGGAACCGTTCACGGATTCCCCGGCGCAGAAAGCTGCGACGCTGCTGACTTACTCGTCGAAGACTGCGAAATTCTGATTCCCGCGGCCACGGAGAACGTTATCACCAGCCGCAACGCCAACCGGGTGAAGTGCCGCATCCTCGCTGAAGGCGCCAACGGACCCACCACTTCCGCCGCCGATGATATCCTGGGCGACAAGGGCGTTTTCGTCATCCCCGACATTCTGGCTAATGCGGGGGGGGTGACCACTTCGTATTTCGAATGGGTGCAGGACCGCCAGGGCTACTTCTGGAAAGAGTCGGTGGTCAACGAGCAGCTCGACGCCATCATGAAGTCGTCGTTCGAAGATGTCGTTCGTTACGCCGAGACTCACCGCGTCAACAACCGCATCGCCGCTTACATGCTGGCCATTGACCGCGTGGCCTACACGATCCGGCAGCGCGGCATCTACGCCTGAGGAGGAATTATGAAGAAGTTTGGGATTTTGGTTCTGACCATTTTGTTTGGATTCATTCTCTCGATCAGCGATCCTCGGCTCGCCGTTGCTCAGAATGCCGAACCCGGAGGAAACGCTCCTGAAATTGCCAACCCTGAGAGTAAGTCAGGCGCGCCGAATTCTTCCGCTGCCGCGCAAATGACGGCAGCGACGGCGACCGACAAGCTCGACATCAACAGCGCCACCAAGGATCAACTGAAGCAGCTTCCCGGCATCGGCGACGCCTATTCCCAGAAGATCATCGACGGCCGCCCTTACCGCAGCAAACTCGATCTCGTGCAGAGAAAAATCATCCCGCAGGCCACCTACGACAAATGCAAGGAGCTGATCATCGCCAAGCAGTCCAAAGCAGGCGCCATGGCCCCGGCCCCGAAATAACTTTTCCCCGACGTGATCGGGTCTTGCAGACGTTGCTTCGAACGTCTCCACGGAAGCTGCCATGTAACTTGGTAGGAGCTCAACTGAGCCACTCCCTGTAACTTGTTCCCCTGTGACTTCCTTCCATTGCGTTCCATCTTCCCGAGGAGGATAATCAAAACTAGATTCCGGCTGGCCACCGGCGACTCCCGAAGTGTGAACCTGCCCAACTCCATTACGCTGATCCGGATCTTCAGCATCCCTCTGCTGATGTGGATTCTTTCCAGCACTCGTTTCAGCAGCGTCAACGGGGAGAAGGAATGGCTGGCCTCGGCGCTGTTCATCGCCGCTTCCATGACCGACGGGATCGACGGCTATCTCGCCCGCAAGCGCGGGCAGATCACCACGATGGGAATTCTGCTGGACCCGCTGGCCGACAAGCTTCTGATCGCGGCTGCATTCATTACCCTCGTACAATTGAATCCCAGCCTGGTTCCGGCATGGATTGCCGTGATCGTGATCGGGCGAGAATTCCTGGTGAGTGGACTTCGCTCCATCGCCGCCTCCGAGGGCTTCACCATCGAAGCCAGTGAACTGGGCAAGTTCAAAATGGTGGTACAGATTGTTTCCGTGGTCGCCGTCATCCTCGATCACCGCTGGAAGGAATTGCCGATCTACAGCCACTACATCTTCCCCATCCACTGGATCGCGTCGGTTGCGATCGGGTTCATGGTTTGCGTTTCTCTGGTGTCGGCGATCGACTACTTTGTCGCCTTCTGGTCCAAGATCGACCGGCGCGTGGTCAAGCGCCGTCGCCGCGCCTTCATCCTGAGCCGGCGCAGAAAGCCCGTGCCACCGCCGCAGGCGGACCGCGATGTCGCTACTTCGACCTAGTCCGGTTGCGGTCAATGCCGGCCAACTTTCCGAAGGCGAGTTCTCGCAAGACGAACGCACCACGCTGCTGCGGCTCGCCCACGATTCCATTCTCTCCGTGCTGGAAGGGCGGGAGATCCCACTTGACCCGCCGACCGCTCATCTGGCCGAGCCTCGCGGCGCCTTCACTTCGCTTTACTTGAGCGGCCAGTTGCGGGGATGCGTGGGCTATGTCCTTCCGGTGAGCCCGGTATATCGCGCCGTCGCAGATACCGCGCGCGCGGCCGCTTTCGAAGACAGGCGCTTTCCTCCCGTCACGCTGCCCGAAGCTCGTCACCTGGAAATCGAACTCAGCATCCTGTCGCTGCCGCAACCGATTCCCGCCGAAGCCATTGAGATCGGACGCCACGGTCTGCTCATCAGTAGGGCTGGCCGTCGCGGCCTGCTTCTGCCCCAGGTGCCAACCGAGCACAACTGGGACCGCGCGACTTTCCTCGAACAAACCTGCCGCAAAGCCGGCTTGCCTCTGGACGCATGGAAAAACGGCGCGACGATTGAGGCCTTTACCGCCGAAGTTTTCGGAGAAAAGCACACGCCGGAGTGATGGCCCAGCGTCTTAGGCGTTGGAAAGTAATTGGATGTTGAGCACAGAGTGCCGTAGTTGGTACGGTCACGCACCCAAAACAGAACCGGGGACGGTTTCCCGTCCCCGTCCCCTCGCTTGCGTAGGTGAAGAATTATTGCACTTGATCCAGTTCCACCCGGTCGCCCGCATGCATATCTTCCAGGGAGAAGACGACCATACCGGTCGCGGTGGTGTTGGTGACGCCGATGATCACGATCTCGCCCACCGCTCTTCGCGGCAGATCGCGCACATGAATCACCGGGCCTTTGCCCTTGGTGAACATGGCGGGATCAATCGAAGGCGTCTTTTCCTGATCGTCCTCGGCAATCGCGGCCTTGAACGACAGAGAATCGACCGGGTCTCTTAAGTCGGCATCATAGGGGCGCACCGCGCGGAAGAAGTCTCCGATCTTCACCCCCTGATTGGAGCCGACGTTGACGTAGAGCTTGTGCCCCGTCCCCAGTACAGAGTCGAAATCTTTTCCCATTACAATGCGGCCGGTTAGCTTATTGCTCGGAGGCAGGAAGCGGTCAAAATGAATCGGCGTGTGAAAGGTCACGGGCTGCTTTTCTGCGAATGGAATTGTGGTATCCCCCGGATCGGCGCCGTCACAGGAATACTCGATCTGGCCGATCGCGGTTTTGTTGCGGGTGTCAATGATTTTCACCCGTCCGACTTCCTCATAAGGCTGGCCGGTTTCTTTCAGCAGTTTCTTTTGCCCGGGAAACATTTCATACTCGTTGACGTCGCGCAAGGCGCGCACAATCTCGTACTCCGCGCCGGCGCTATAGCCGGTGCCCTCGAGATAGATGATGTCGCCACGGGTGAATTTCGTCGTGTTCGGGGTCTGCAAGCCCCCCGCCACGAAGTTGGCGTCCGGCAAGATCTGTTTGCTGATGAATCCGGCGCAATACAGGTCAGCGTAGGTGGGCGTTTGCACGCGCTGGGTGGGAAAGCTGACGCTGGACGGCGAAGTCCCCTGAGGAGCCTCGAAAGAATTAGCGTCCGAGCCGTTTTGCGCCCAAGCCGCCGTAGCGAGCAACAACACGAACAGTCCTGTTTTCTTCATGTTACCTCCGGGCAAGGACCGCCATGCGTCCCTCCCTAGTGAAATGCCGGAAAAGAAAAGGCTTCAGCCGGAAGGTAACAAGATGGTAAGGGTGGGTCAAGGTTACGAGGGTGTTGGGCACCCTGGAGCAGAAGTTTTTCCGGTTTTTCTGAAATGACCGTGAATCCGTTGTTGCATAAGTAATTAAGGCCCTGTAATAATTCGCCGTCATTACCATGTGGCCCTGAGCCGGGGTGTCATCTCGACCGAACGCATCGGTTCCAGTATGCAACCGATGCGGAGTGGAGAAACCTGCTTTTCTTCACCTGGGCTACTGGAACCTGGACTGCTGAACTTAACTAGGAAAGATGAATTCCGCTCCCCCTTACGCGCCGCGTCTCCTACCCCTCCGATTGCCGCGAGTATGCGTGGCCGTCATCGGCACGGAGGCGAATCAGATAGCCGAAAAGGCTGAGTTCCTCGTCCGGGATAACCCCTTTCTTGAGTTCAGGTTAGACTACCTTTCGAAGCCCGGCTTAGCCCTTCCTAGAATCAAACGCTTCTTGGAATCGCATCCCGGGACGGTGGTAATCGCAACTTGCCGCCGTGCTGTCAGCGGGGGAAAGTTTCGAGGCTCGATCGACTCGCAGTTGGACCTGCTGGGCAAGGCTGCGGCCGCAGGCTGTCAGTTAGTCGACGTTGAACTGCAAACCGCCAGCAAGTGCAAGCCCGCACAATTGCAAAAACTTCGCACGCGGGCGGCGCTGATTCTTTCCTTCCACGATTTTCGGGCCACCAGGAAGCTTGACGAAACTCTGGAAAAGATGCTCGCCTACCCCGCCGATTTTTATAAGGTCGCGAGCACGGCAACTACTCTTGCCGACAACGTTGCCATGATCAAGTTTCTGGCACGGCCGGGCGACCGGCACTCCCTGGTTGGCATGTGCATGGGCGAACAGGGCATTATCAGCCGTGTTCTGGGGGTGCGCGCCGGAAGTGTGTTTACCTTCGCCTCGGCCGTCGCCGGCGAAGAAACTGCTCCCGGCCAGGTCACCGCGCAGGAATTGCGCAATGTCTATCGCATCGAGCAGGTGGACGTGGCCACGCGAGTCTATGCTGTCGTGGGTGATCCCATCGCCCACTCGCTGTCCCCTGCGATCATGAATGCAGCCTTCCGCCGGGAAAATGTAAATGCAGTCTACCTGGCGCTCCACGCCAAGACACTAAAGGATCTCCTCACCTGCGTACGCGAGATTCCCATCCACGGCATCAGCGTGACCATGCCCTACAAGGAAGCTATTCTTCCGCACCTCGACAACACCGACGCACACACCACCAAAATCGGTGCCTGCAACACGGTCGTTCGAGCGCAGGATGGCAAGCTCTACGGTTTCAATACCGACGCCGCCGGGATCGTCCGCCCTCTGGAACGCCGTCTGAACACGCTGGAAGGCGCCCGCATTTTAGTGATCGGAGCCGGAGGGGCAGCCCGCGCCGCCGTCTTCGGCCTCAAGGAAAGAGGGTCGGAAGTTTACATCTTGAACCGCACGGCTGCCCCGGCCAAGAAGCTAGCGCATCAGGCTCGAGCTCGAATCGTCAAGCGCGCCGACCTGAAGAAGTTGGCGTTCGACGTCATTATCAATGCGACTCCGGTTGGCATGGGCAATGGGCGTGAATCCCCGCTGCAGGAGCAGGAAATCAACGCCCGCTATGTCTTTGACATGATTTACGATCCGGCGGAAACTCGCTTCCTGAAATTAGCCAAAGAGCGGGGCGCGCAGATCATTCCGGGAATCGAGATGTTCGTTCACCAGGCGGCCCGCCAGTTCGAAATCTGGACCGGCAAACCCGCCCCCTGGGACGAAATGCTGCGCGTGGTGCTGCTCGCGTTACAAGAGCGCGCCAACCGCGCACCGCGGCTGGAAAATAAGTGATTTTCGATGCGTCCCGCGAAGAAAAAGTTGCATTTTCCTGGTTGCACAAAGTAATATGCATTTAGGGAATGCGAACTAAAAGCATTTCCGGATCGTTTAACAGCCAGTACCGCCCGTTCCAACCACTCGCATTATAAGTTTTGGCGAAAACTCGACGTTAGAGGTGGCCCGGTCCGCCTCCATCCCGGTTCGGAGAGTTCACTATGGCGTGGTACGCGTATTGTCTTACCGAGCACCAAACCCTTCCCAATGGAACCCGCACTCGCCGCCCTTTCTTACTCGAGGGCGTTCAAGGAGTGAACGGCGCTGCGGTTCTCAGCTATCCCAGTGGTGAATTCGCAGTCATTGTCAGCGAATACGACCATACGGCAGGTGAACTTGACCAGAAATCCGCGATTGAGCATGCTCGCGTGGTCAGCAACTGCTTCCGTAACTCCACCGTCCTACCTTTCAAATTCGGCACAATTTTCGACACCGATGACGCCCTTCGCCAGGCTGTCCGGGTAAACCGGCGGGCTTTTGGCCTGAGCGTCGCCAAGCTGCGTGGAAAGTCGGAAATGCACATCAAACTGGTGGTTCGTGACGGCTCCCTGCGCGAAGCCATGATCGATATCGAACTACCCGACACCGTCGGCGGCGACTACTTGTCGAAGCTGAAGGTGAAGGCCTCTCGCGAGCGCGAGCGTCAAACCAAAGCCCGGGCTCTCTCGGTCCAGGTGCACAAGCTATTCAACCCCCTGGAGGAAGAAGTCAGCTGCAAAAAGGTCGCACCCGAGGGCATGTTGATCGACATCGCCCACCTGATCGACTCCAAAAGCGTGGAAAAGTATCAGAACCGCTACAATACCGCCGCCAAGCAGTTGAAGAACTGCGAAGTCGCGATTAGCGGCCCCTGGCCTCCCTATCATTTTCTACCGGGGAAGCTGCGCACCGTCGCCGGTAACAGCTAGATCGCAAGAACTCTCTGTCTGACCGATTCCATGGCTGGGCCGCATCCCGCCATGGGATTGATCTTGGTTGGTACCCTTCGTGGGTAGTCTTTCCTGGTACCGGAGTGCATTGAATATGCATTGTTCTGCACTTCCCATTTAGCCAATCATGTTGATGGCGCATCCCAGCTAACGGAGACCTGGATTAACTGGTTAGTGGTCATAGGTTTATGTGGGGCGTGACCGAACTCGCGCCGGCTTCCAGTTTTGGCGCGGGAAGTGCTGCTGTGTATCACAACCAAGAGGCCGCAAACTCTAGCACCATGACCTTCACTCTTTCTACGCGTCACTTCCCGAACCGTTCCAGATGGCGGAACGGAGTCTATCGCCTTTCCTGACATCACCCACCAATCCGTAGCCTCTTGAAATTTGGCCCCAGCAATGGGGCCATTTTTTGTCTACCAAAAAATATGCAGCCGATGCGCCACCCATGGGACTCCGCGCGCGTCGAACAAAAAGTGGCTTCGTTGCGTACCTGAATGCGTACCTGAAACAAGGAAACCTGCGGGAGCACGTCGCGCCACTGAATGAACTCTTATGGCCCACCAGAGCGGACGCGCGTGAAATGAAACGGCACTAGATTTGGGACGAAGGCGAGGGATCCATGGAAACACTCCGTCAAGATATCCGCTATGCGCTCCGGAATCTACAAAGGACTCCGGGCTTTGCCGTTGTCGCGGTGCTGACGCTGGCACTCGGAATCGGGGCCTCCACCGCCATCTTCAGCATTCTCGAAAACATTTTGATGGAGCCTTTCCCCTACCCCGATGCGCAGCGCTACATGTTCCTTGAGATTCACGACACGGAACGAAATGAGCCGGGCGGGCGCAACGGGTTCAGCGGCCCCGAGTTCCTGGATTATGTGGCGCAGAATCACGTCTTCGACCGCGTTATCGCGAATGACAGCTTAGACGTGCTCTACCGCTCCGCCGAAGGCACTCAACTCCTGCGCGGGAATTATGTAACTCCCGGCACCTTTGAATTTCTGGGCATGACTCCTCGGCTGGGCCGAGTGATGTTCCCGGCGGACTACGAACCTGGCGCCCCTCCGGTTTTCGTGCTGCGCTACAAGACCTGGGTCAACGAGTTTGGCGCCGATCCCAAAGTCTTGAACCGGACATTCGTTTTGAACGACACGGCGCGAACTCTGGTCGGCATCATGCCGCCGCGCTTCGGATGGGGCGATGCCGACTTATGGATTCCCGACAAGCCAACCCACGCCGTCGTTAAGAACGTCGTAGCCGGAGCCTTTAACCGCTATTGGTCGCTGATGGGACATTTGAAGCAAGGAGTCTCGCAGCGCGAAGCGGTTGCGGATCTGACTGTCGTAGCCAGGCGGCTGGCGCTGATCTATCCCAAAGATTATCCGAAGCACTTCACTGTAGAGATGCAATCGCTCACCGACCTGGTGGTCGGACGCTTCCGCTCCACGCTCTACATTGTTCTGGCCGCGGTTGGTTTGTTGTTGCTCATCGGTTGTGGAAACGTGGCCAATCTTCTTCTGGCCAGAGCCACGACGCGGGAGAAAGAATTTGCGGTTCGTTCCGCGCTTGGCGCGAGCCGCAGCCGTTTGATACGCCAGCTTCTGGTTGAGAGTCTAATACTGGCGCTGGGCGGTGCCATCCTGGGAGCACTGCTGGCTTGGGGAGGTTTGAAATTCATCGTTGCACTGATGCCGCAAGACATTATTCCCGCAGAGGCGGTCATTCGCTTGAACGCTCCGGTGCTGATCTTCACTCTGGGCGTGACCATGCTGACGGCCCTGACTTTTGGCCTCATCCCCGCGCTCAAGGCCGCCGGAAAAGATTTGAACGAGCCCTTGCGCGACACCGGCAAGGGCCTCAGCGGCGGTTTCCGTCACGGAAAACTCCGCAACGCAGTCGTCATCCTGGAGGTTGCGCTTTCGCTCACGCTGATGGTCGCGGCCGGGCTTCTGATGCGGAGTTTTGTTGCCCTGCGCGAAGTGCGTCTCGGATTTCAACCCGATCATGTCATGTCAGCCAGGCTGCCGCTTCCAGTGGAGCGCTACAAAACTGCCGACCAGGTCGCCGGTTTCTATCGCCCGTTGTTGCTGCGCCTGAAAGCACTGCCGGGTGTCGTAGCCGTCACCGAGACCAGCACGCTTCCACCCTATGGCGGCATCCCCAGCGAAATCGAAGTTCCGGGAAAGACCCATTCCGAAAAATGGGAGTCCATCTTTCAACTCTGTAGCGAAGCATACTTCCAGGTTCTCAGAATCCAGTTTCTCAACGGCCGACCCTTCACCGAGGCCGAAGTTGCGGGCGCGCGCAAACTAGCAGTCGTGAACCAGACCTTTTTGAAAAAGTACTTGCCCGGGGAAAATCCGATCGGCAGGCAGGTCCGCATTTCTCAATTAGCGGAGTTTGAAGACAAGGTGCCAGATCCCACATTCGAGATCATCGGGGTGGTGGCCGATGTCAAGAACCGTGGGCTCCAGGAGCCCGCCGGACCGGAAATCTGGATTCCCTATACCGTTACAGGATCGGCATTCCGCGGCATTCTGGTTCGCACCGCTCAAGACCCGCTGACCATGTTGAAAGCCGTCCGCCACGAAGTCTGGGCCACCGACTCCGACGTGGCTCTGACCCTCACCGGCACCCTGGAGGGCTACATCAGCCAGTTCTCTTACGCCGGGCCGCGATTCGGTTTTATGCTGATGATCATCTTCGGCTCCATCGGCTTGATCCTCGTCACCATCGGCGTTTACAGCCTGCTCTCCTACACGACCGCTCGACGCACGCAGGAAATCGGTATCCGCATGGCGCTCGGTGCCCAAGGCTCCGATGTCCTCAGTATGGTGATTGGCATGGGGCTGCGCCTGGTAGCCATTGGTGTGGTTGTGGGTTTGATCGTCAGCTTGGCGTTGGGGCGAATCCTCGCGACACAGCTGTGGGGCGTTTCGGCTTACGATCCGTGGACGTTGGTGTGCGTTCCCGTTCTGCTCTTAATCACTGGATTTCTGGCCTGCTGGTTCCCAGCCCATCGCGCGGCTCGAGTGAATCCGCTGGTAGCACTGCGCTACGAATGAAGTGCCGGCAAGCGAGAAGCGAGACAAGATAGCAAGATAGGAACAGATTGCGGTATCCCGGTGTCGATGTGTAAACCAGAGGGTCCGGTGTGCGCCAGCTATTCGTATCGCAGTGCCACGATAGGATCGGTGCGAGCCGAACGCAGCGCCGGCAGGTAACTTGCGACAAAGGCAACGACCAAGAGCAACAGAGTTACCACCGACAGCGCCAGTGGGTCGCCCGGGCGCACCCCGCGGACCAGCCCCACGAGCACTCGCGTAGCCAGGAGCGAACCAGCCACCCCGATCACTGTCCCGGCAACGGCAAGAGTCATCCCACGGCGCAGGACGAGCCGCAAAATCTCTCCGCGCGCCGCACCCAGCGCCATGCGAATGCCCATCTCGTGGATTCGTTGTGTCACCTCAAACGACACGATGCCATAGAGTCCGACAGCCGCCAGAGCCAGCGCCACCGACGCAAAGAGGCTCAGCAATAGTGCGTACACGCCTGGCTCTGCCAGCGAAGACGAAAGAACCTCGTCCATCGTGCGTACCTCTAAGATGGGCACGCCTCGATCCACGGACTGCGCGACCGCCTTGATGGTACCCGCGAGTTTCGCCGGTTCGCCTTCGGTCTTCACTACCAGAACCAACCATGGCCAATCCGGGCCCGGCTGCAGGTAGTCCAGAAAAATTTCTGGTTGCGGTGTGACCCCGAGGCTTCGTTGCCGCACATCTCCGATGACGCCCACAATTGTGAGCATCCGCGTATCGTCGAAGGTGATTTGTTTCCCCAGCGGATCTTCGCCCGGCCAAAAGCGCTGCGCTGCCGTGCCGTTCACCACCGCTACCCCGGGACTGTTTGCGGAATCGTCTGCCGTGAATTCGCGGCCGGCGCGCAACTGAATTCCCATGGTTCGGAAATAACCTGCGCTGGCGATATTGACATTCGCCTGAAAGCTGCGTCCCGGTGCCGGATCGGGACGTCCCGCGATGTGAAATCCGAGACCGTCTTCGCCGCCACCTAAGGGCAAGTCCGCAACCAGCGCGCTGGAACGCACACCGGCAATACCGTCGATGCGGTCGAGGACGTTTTCAAAATAATTAAAACGTTCTGCAGTTGCTGCGAACTTGATCCGGGGAAGGGAAAAATCCACGGCCAACAGATGATCGGTCTGAAAGCCCGGGGCTGTGCTGCGCATGACCAGGAATCCCTTAAGCAGGAGTCCCGCTCCGGAGAGCAGGATGAGCGCCAGCGCCGTTTCCATGATCACCAGGGCCGCGCGAATGCGCTGGCCTCGCCGACCTCCGGTCGTCCGCGAGGATTCGCGCAAACCGTCATGCGCGTGAACCGACCCGGTGCCCAGCGCAGGCAGGATTGCGAACAAAATTCCGGCTGCAGCGGACACACCGAAAGTAAAAGCAAGAACCCAGATGTCGATGTGCGTGTCAGCCAGCCGCGGAATGTGGAAATTTCTCGCCAGCAGGGCGACCAGCAGCCGCGTACCCCAGGCCGCGAGAAAGAGCCCGGCCGCACCGCCGGCGAACGCCAGCAGCATGCTTTCGGTCAGCAACTGCCGCACCAGCCGCGCGCGACGCGCCCCCAAGGCAACTCGGACGGCAATTTCGCGCTGCCGCGATGCACTGCGAGCGAGCACGATGCCGGCGACGTTGGTACACGCAATTAAAAGCACGAACGTGACGACTCCTACCATAACCAACAGGCCGGTTCGGACACGACCAAGAAAAGAATCGGCCAGCGGCATGACGTTGGCGCCCACATTCTTGTCCGATTTCGGAAATTGCGCCCCGATGTGATTGGTGATGACGTTCATCTCGGTTTGCGCCGACGCTATTGAAACGCCCGGTCGCAGACGGCCGAGCACCATCAGGAAGCCATGATTCCGGTTTGGGTCGCGAACCATCGGCGTATAGATTTGTTCGGGATGGCCAGGAGGGACTTCAAAGCCCGCAGGCATTACCCCGATGATGGTGTAGGATTCCTCGTTGATCTGAACTGGTTGGCCCAAAATGTCGGGTCGCTGCGCAAAATGCCGCTTCCAGAAAAGATTGCTCAATAACACAACCTGCGATGTGCCGGGCTCCTGTTCATCACTGCGAAACGGCCTGCCGAGTGCCGGCAGCACGCCCAGCGTCTCGAAGAATCCCGCTGAGGCTTGTACTGCTGAAACGTATTGCGCTTGATTCTGGGCCGTAAGAGTTGCGCCCCGGGTCGTAAAGGCCGCCAGGCTATCGAAGCTCTTGTTCTGCGCCTTCCAGTCCTCGAAGTCGGGGTAGGAGGCAACGTCTTGCGTCTGGCCGGTCGCAGAGTCTGTTACCCAGATCATGGTCAGGCGATTGGCCTGCGGGAAGGGAAGTGCGCGAAGGAGGACGGCACGGACAACGCTGAAAATCGCGCTGTTCGCGCCGATCGCGAGGGCAAGGGTCAGCACCGCCACCGTGGTAAAGCCTGGATTCCGGCGCAACTGTCGCAGAGCGTAACGAAGGTCTTGGAATAAGTTCGGCATTACGATTCCCGCTCTCGGCGCACCTTGATCATGAGCAATGTTGTCGCCAACAGTAGCCGCCTGATTCTCCGGAGAATGTACAACAAGTCGGTTTCAAATACTCAGAAGTGTTCAGATTCGAGAAGCAGATGTCCGGAATTGAACATTGCGAGTCGGCCGTTGCTCCGTTTTATGATTGCCCGATGGATGGCATCCTTTCCTTGCCGAGCTGCTGATACACGCACTGGTTGCCTTCACCATCGAATGCGACAACCAGTCTCGATTCTGGAACAGACGGGGCGAGCGTTATCAGTTGCTGGCGCTGGGCAAGCATTCCGATTCCCGCCCTTGGCAAACTGCGCGAAGGGCGGGGGCACCCTCGTTGTTGGTAATCCCGGCGGGATCAAAATCTTGCGCCACCGCCCCCTCAACCGAGATTCAGCGCGGGGCTAGCGTCTGGTAGCGCGTAATCGTGTATCCGAGAGCTGCTCCCAGAAACACGTCCGAGGGAAAGTGGGCCAGCGTCGTGATGCGAGAACAGCTGATCACTGTGGCGAAACCGTACGAGAGCCATGGCACCCAGCGGTGGTTGTGATACCGGCTGGCGACCACCGTGGCGACCGAAAAAACGCCGGCGGCGTGCCCGGATGGGAAGGAGCTGCCCTTGAACGGCGACTTTCCTCCACTAAAGAATGTGTCGTTGAAAGACGTCCCCGCGGCAACATCACTCGGTCGTTTCCTGCGCGTGATTGCCTTCATTGCAAGGTCGACGACAGCGCTGTCAGCGTAGGCCTCGGCTGCGAGTAATGCCGTGCTCACCTGATAGGAGTCATGCCGGGCGTAACCTGCGACCATGAGCGCGACCGGCACGGCGATGACTTCTCCGGTGGTAATCGATGCATCGAAGACATCGTTGATGTCATCGAGGTTCCTGGCATGAGAACGAAAATAGGGCATGGCGTGCGGATCGGCGTAGATGAGTCCCGCCGTTCCCCCTGCGATGGCGAGAGTGGGCAACCAGTAGTGCCCTTTCGCTAGTTGAGTCGGGAACAGCCAGATCGCCTTCTGGTCGTGGAGAAAGTCTTTGGGCACAGAACGCCAGGTTACGTCTCGCTCCGACCCTGGGTCATTGGCATGTTTGGCAGCGCGAGATACCTCGGACGGACTCTCCGGCAAATCCGCGCTGCCCTCTTGTGCGCAGGCCCAATTCGGCGAACCACACACACTCGCGCAAAGCACAAAGACAAGGCACCACAGCCTACCTGTTTGGATCATCGCTTTTGGATGCAGTTTCCGAGTGTGGGGAAGCCGAGGCCTACGCCAGCAGATGAAGCCGATGAATAAAACTTCAGATCTTCAGGTTGACTTAAGAATTGGCGAACCGCACGCTGTTCGGAGGCTTACGAAGCGGCCGAACCATCCCGTCAGCTCGCTCTGCGCACTCAGCCAGGCAACGATCAAACTGGTCTGATCGAAATCAAGTATTCACGAAACGAAACACGAAGGATCTCTGTTTCGCTCTCACGCCGCCGTCGGATACACTGACCTGCGACTATGACCCCACCCCATTCTGCCTTCCGACTCACTGCGGCAAGACTTTGTTTCCTCATGCTATGTTTGACGTTATTGTTACGCGCAGCCCACGCCCAGAACCAGCCGCCCATGCCGTTCGCAGCGCAGGCCCAGACATCTCAGGCGGAGCAGGCGAACTTCCCTCCACAGCTGCTTGAAGAGCTTTCCGCGATCAAGGCCACCGCGTTGTCTGACGACTATGCCTATCGCCAAGTCGCCCATTTAACCGAGAACGTCGGCCCGCGCCCCAGCGGATCTTTGCAGGCGAAAGCCGCGGTGGACTACGTCGCGGCCGAGTTGCGCCAGCTCGGCTTGGACGTTCGTCTCGAAGAGGTGAAAGTGCCGCACTGGGTTCGCGGCGCGGAAACCGCGGAACTGATCGAATATCGGGGCCAAGCCGCCGGCACCACGCAGAAAGTCGTTCTGACAGCGCTGGGTGGAAGCACATCGACACCCGCAGACGGCATCGTGGCCGAAGTGGTCGTGGTTAACGACTTCAACGAATTGAAAGCCCTGGGCCGCGACCGGGCAGCCGGAAAGATCATCCTGTTCAATGAACTCTTCGACAAACAGAAAGCCGCGGCCGGAATGGCGTTCATGGCCTACGGCGAAGCCGTGCGGTATCGCGGAGCTGGACCCAAAGCCGCCGCCGACTTGGGCGCCGTCGCTGCCTTAGTACGCTCGGTAGGCGACGCCGACTTTCGCTTGCCGCATACCGGCTTCAGTATGCCCGCCGGAATTCCCGCCGGCGCCGTGACCGCGGAAGATGCCGATCTGATTGCTCATCTTTCGTCCCAAGGCAAAGTGCGCATGCATCTCACGCTCACTCCGCAGAAGCTGCCCGATGCGACCAGCTACAACGTCATCGCCGACCTGAAGGGCAGCGACCATCCCGAGCAGATCGTCGTCGTCTCCGGACATCTCGATTCCTGGGATCTGGGGACGGGAGCGATCGACGACGGAGCTGGGGTCGTGATCGCGATGGAAGCGGCCGAGATTCTGCAGAAGCTTCATCTGCGACCCAAGCGCACGCTGCGAGTGATCGCCTGGATGGACGAAGAAAACGGCGGTTCCGGCAGCCAAGCCTATACCAGGGATTATTCCGCCGAATTTCCCCGTTGTGTGGCTGCGATCGAAAGCGATTCCGGGGCAGCGCACCCGCTGGGATTCGATGTCAGGATGACTCCGCATGCGGCAGAACTCCTGCGCCCGGTGCTCGCAATCCTGCAGAGCTTCGGAGCCAATGCGGTGATGCCCAGCAGCTATCCGCCGGGAGCCGACATTGCCGCCATGTCAGAGGCTGGAGTGCCCGCCCTCGGCGTCCTGCAAGACGGTCGCACCTACTTCAATTACCATCACAGCGCCGCGGACACGCTCGACAAAATTGTTCCCGCCGAGTTGCGTGAGAACGCCGCCGCCATGGCGGTGATGGGATATGCCTTGGCCAGCATGAAGGACCCACTGCCGAGATAGGCAGAATCTCTGCGACGGCGGGTCCTTCGTGCCGCCTGACGTCTGCGTTCGCAATCAAAGCCCAACGTCAAAATTCAATACGCCCGACGGATCGAGATCAGCGCCCCAGAGCATGCCTCAGGCGGCCTGCCTTAGAAGCTGTCTCTTGACGAAAGGTTGGCTTCGTCCGCCGCGGCACCGCCGCCGACCCCGCTGCAGCCCTTGGAGCGGTTGACGCATCTTAATTTTGGCGCTTATCATCTTCGTTTGGCTATAAGACCACGGACGCCTCCGGGATGGGGCGTCCTCAAAGTTTGATCGGTCCGATTTTTAGGATCAACCGAGTTAGGATCAACCGAATCAGAGTGACTTATGGATAAGAAGAAACTGGAAGCATTCAAAAAACGTCTAGAGACCCGGCAGCAGGAATTGCGCCGCACCGTGAATCGTACCCAGGCCGACGGCCGCTCTGCCGACGAGGATACTGCCCAGGATATCGCTGATCGCGCCGCCAGTTCCTACACCAAGGAATTCCTGTTCAGTCAGAGCAACAACGATCGCCAAACCTTGCAGATGGTCGATAAAGCTCTTGTTCGCATTCGCGAAGGCAACTTTGGCGAATGCATCCATTGCGGCAAGGAGATCAACGCCAAGCGTCTGGAAGCCGTCCCCTGGACGCGCCACTGCATCGAATGCCAGGAAAAGCAGGAGCAGGGATTGCTCGAGGAAGCGCCGAGCTAGGGAAAAGTTCGTTGCAAAGGAAAATGCCGCCGAGAAAATCGGCGGCATTTCTGCTTTGGAAGTAGCCAGAGTATGTGGGTACAGCCGCCCTCGGCTCTCCGCCGGACCGAGCCCGGCTTCTCAAGTGGTCTTTAACTTCAACGGCAGCTTTCGCAGCCGCTGCCCCGAGGCCGCAAAAATTGCATTTGCCACCGCCGGCGCGATTGGCGGCAATGCCGGCTCTCCCATTCCGCCCGGATCTTCCTGGCTGCTGACTAGATGCACCTCGATCGGCGGAGCCTCGTTGATGCGAATCGGATCGTATCCATCAAAATTAGTTTGCTCGACTGCCCCATTCTTGATCGTGATCTCATTCTTCAGCGCCGCGCTCAACCCGAAAATAATCGCGCCCTCGGTCTGCGAACGTACCGACTCCGGATTCACAATCTGCCCGCAGTCTACCGCCGCCACGATGCGATCGATCTTGAACTCACTGCCCTTGACCGTGACTTCCGCCACTTCGGCAAAGTAACTTCCGAACGAGCAGAAGGCCGCAATCCCACGCCCGCGGCCCTTCGGCATCGGCTTGCCCCAGTCGGCTTTTGCGGCCGCCAACTCCAGCACTGCGCGCAGCCGGGCCGGGTCCGGATCGTCATCACTCTTCGCCTTCCAGTTCGCCGGCTTCACCAGCAGAGACTTGCGGAACTGCATTGGATCTTGCCCGGCTGCGGTGGCAAGTTCATCGATGAAACTTTCCACCGCAAAGCCGTTAAATGAATTCTCCACGGACCGCCACCAGGCCCGCGGCACCGCACTGGTCACGCCATTGAACTCGAGCCGCACGTTCGCAATCGCGTACGGCATTTCCTTCGCGCCGCCAACTTCCTGCTGCTCGGGCGCCGCATGCGGATCCCAATACCCGCGAATCGACGTCGATGCCAGCCCGTGAGACCATGCCACCGGATGCCCCTTCGCATTCAGCGCGCCTTGCATGCGATGGCAGGTTGCCGGGCGGTAAAAGTCATGCGTCATATCATCTTCGCGCGTCCACACCAACTGCACCGGCTTGCCGACAACTTTCGCGATCTGCGCTACCTCGGCAGGGAAGTCGGCCATATAGCGGCGCCCAAAGCCGCCGCCCATCAGCGTCGTATGCACAATCACTTTGTCCGGTTTGAGCCCAAGCACTTGCGCCACGGTTCCCTGCACCCAGTCTGGCGACTGCGTAGGCGCCCACACTTCCGCAGCATTTCCGCGCACCTGCGCCGTGATGTTCATCGGCTCCATCGTGGCGTGCGCCAACAGCGGCATCTCATACACTGCCTCAGTTTTTTTCGCTCCATTCGAGAGCGCCGCGTCAACATCGCCGTCGTTGCGCACCCGCTTGCCCGACTTTCCCGCCGCGGCTCGCAAGGCCTGCCGCATCCCCTCGCTCGATTCCGAAACCGCCGCACCGTGGTCCCATGTAATCTGCAGCGCATCGCGCCCTTTCATCGCGGCCCAGGTGGAATCGGCAACCACAACGATTCCTCCGGCGGTGAACATGCCGTTTCCCAGGGCTGGGATTTCAAAAACGTCGCGCACGCCGGCGACCGCCTTCGCTTTGCCCGCATCGAAATGCGCCGCCTTGCCTCCGAACGTCGGACACCGCGCCACCACCGCAAACACCATCTCCGGCACACGCACATCGATTCCAAATTGCGCGCTGCCATTCACCTTCGAGGGCACGTCCACCCGCGCCGTAGGACGCCCAATCAATTCAAAATCCGATTCATCCTTGAGTTCGACTTTCTCCGGATCGGGCAGCGGCAATTTCCGTGCGGTCTCGATCAGTTCTCCATAACTGGCTTGGCGATCCGATTTCTCGTGCAGCACGCTTCCTTTCTTGGCCTCGCATTCGGCTGGCGAAACGTTCCACTTCGCCGCCGCCGCCGTAATCATCAACTCGCGCACCGTGGCCCCCGCGCGTCGCAACGGCGTGAAACTTTCCATCGTGCTGCCACTTCCGCCCGTGCCCATGTGCGCATAAATATCCGGGCGTGTCTCCGCCTGCTCCACGCTCACCGTATGGAAATCAACCGCAGCCTCTTCGGCGAGAATCATTGCCAGTCCGGTCTTGATTCCCTGCCCCATCTCCGATTTCGCCACGATCAGCGTGATGTGCCCGTCCGGCTTCACATGAACGTAAGCGTCAAACGGATTCGGCGCAGCCTTCTTCGCTCCCGGATCTGACTCCTGCGCGCGCAGCAACGATCCCGAGAGCCGCACGCCGATCACCAGGGCTCCCGCCCCAGCCACCGCGCCGCCCACCACGAATTGTCGTCGGCTGATGGCCATGGTCATTCTCTTGTTTCAGCCTCCTGTTTCAGCGCTGAGACTGC
>Ga0182018_10000993_pt1 | contig 34252 bp, 28 predicted proteins | sample 812P2MmetaG_FD_120490 | JGI IMG/M metagenome (GOLD analysis project Ga0182018, IMG submission 120490) | Permafrost microbial communities from Stordalen Mire, Sweden - 812P2M metaG | ecosystem: Environmental > Terrestrial > Soil > Wetlands > Permafrost | place: Sweden: Stordalen | collected...
GCCGGCCGTCCTGCGGATGCCATTCCGCTTCTCGAAAGGGTGCAGGGCTGGTATCCCAGCGCCAATGTGGACGCGTCCTACGTCCTCGGAATCTGCTACATCCAAACGAAAGATTATCCCGGCGCTCGCAAGGCGTTTGCAAAAATGTACGGCGTGCCCGCCGATTCTGCCGCAAGTTATCTGTTCACCGCGCGAATGCTTTTGCGCCAGGATTTTGAGCCGCCCGCCGAAGAGTACGCGCGCGAAGCCGCGAAGATCGATCCGAGATTGCCTCTCGTTCACTATTTGCTTGGCGAACTCTATCTTTTTCAGTCCAAGATTCCCGAGGCGATTGCGGAATTCCAGAAGGAACTTGAGATCAATCCCGGTTATGCGGGCGTCTATTACAAACTCGCGGACGCCGATTCGCGAATCGAGAAATATGAAGACGCGGAAAAGCTGCTGCAGCGTTCCATTTGGCTTGATCCCACCTCAACCGGTCCGTATATTTTGCTCGGCAAAGTTCTCGAGAAAAAAGGCGAGACGCAGCTAGCAGTGCGCGCTCTCCAACGTGCAATCTCGATGGATCCCAACAATGCCATGCCTCACCACTTGCTGGGCCAGGCCTATCGCGACATGGGCCGTACGGACGACGCCGACCGCGAACTGAAGCTCGCGGAACAATTGCAGGAACGCCAGAGCGCGAAGCCTTAGCCCCACGCCAATGACCGCGAAAAACCACGTCGTCGTCGGCCTGGGAGAAGTTCTCTGGGATCTCCTTCCCGGCGGTAAGCAGCTTGGCGGGGCTCCCACAAATTTCGCCTACATCACCAATCTGCTTGGCAACAACGGCATTGTCGCGAGCCGCGTGGGTGCGGACGATCTGGGCAGGGAAGCGCGCCAGGCGCTCGAGAATTTAGGGCTCCGTACCGCGCATTTGCAGCTTGATTCAGCTCATCCCACGGGAGCCGTAAAAGTTCAACTGGATGCAGCCGGCCAGCCAAAATTTGAAATCTCCGAGAACGTAGCTTGGGACTTTCTCGCCTGGACGCCTGAATGGAACGCTCTCGCAAGCGAAGCGGATGCCGTATGTTTCGGTTCGCTAGCCCAGCGATCGCCTGTATCGCATAAAACGATTCGCGAATTCGTTAACGCCGCGCGCCCAAACGCCACGCGAATCTTCGACGTGAATCTTCGGCAGGCGTTCTTTTCCGCTGAAGTGCTGGTTGAATCGTTAAAGCGCGCGGACATCATGAAGCTCAACGATGACGAATTGCCCCGGGTAATGGCCCTCCTCGGGATAGCGCACCACAACGAGCAGTCATCCGCGGAAAGTCTCCTCCGGACATTCAGCTTGAAACTTGTCTGCGTCACGCGCGGCGCGAACGGAAGCTTGCTGGTAAATAACTCGGGCAGCCACCATCATCACGGCTATCCGATCAAAGTAGCAGACACAATCGGCGCGGGCGACGCATTCACCGCCGCCCTCGTTCACCAATACCTTCGCGGCGCGTCACTCGCCGCGATGAACGACGCCGCAAATCTCGTCGGCTCCTGGGTGGCAAGCCAGATCGGCGGCACGCCCGCGCCGAATGCCGCGCAACTGCGGGACGTTTTCGCAGCGAACGGCTAGTCTTCTACTGATTGCCGACGGCTACTGCGCCGCCGCCCTTTGACCCTGCTCTTTTGCGAGCCGCTCCACCCAATTCTGCGGCAGATCGTGCAACAAAACCAAAAAAACGCCGTTCGTCCACCCAAACCCAATCACATTCGCTTCATAACCGGCAGTCACGTGAGTCTCGTCCGATCGAGTGACGGCGTTGTACTTCTCCCGAATCGTGCCATCGCGCCGAAAATTCTCGGCGACCGCGGAAATAAATTCATAAGACGCGCGGTTCGAGTCCTCGTCGAAACCGTAGCGCCGCATCCCCTCGTCGGCGATCAGCTGCATCGGCGCCCACGCATACGGATAATCCCACTGCGCGCCGGTTTCGAGCGGACTCATCGCGATCCCGCCCGGCCGTTCAATCAATTTCAAATTGTGCACCACCGCGCGCGCCTGTTCGGGCTTCGCAAGACCCGCCCACAGCGGGTAAAACGTCGTGATGTAAACATACGTCGAACGCTCACGCTTCTCGAAATCATAATCGAAAAACATCCCGCGATCGGCGTCCCAGAAATATTTCACCATCAGCGTCTTTCGTTCTTCGGCGTGCTGCTTCCACTTCGCCGCCTCATCCTTGTGCCCCAGAATTTCGCTCATTCGAGCAAGGTCGGTCTCAGTCTTGTAGAGCAAGCTATTCAAGCACACAGGCGCAAAATGCTCCGTGGCGGCGCTGTAGGGCTCAAATCGAAAGGAAGCGTCGAACCCCGATTCCCGCATCGCGCGGTCGCCCTCGTAATAGTCAGCGCTCAGACTGATCGTGTGAGCCCCTTCGCAATCCGGCTTCGCCATCGTCGTTGCCGTCTCGCAAACCTGAACCGAATACTGCCGACCATAAACAGTTTCCGGGGATTTGTGCTCCTCGTCGGCAACCACATAACCGTGATCAATCTCCGGACGCATCAGAAAATACGTAGCGACCTTGCGATAGTAACCGCTTTCGTCCTTCACGCTCTCTGGCGTTGGCCCCGCTCCGAAATCGTAATATCGCGAGAGCCCCGTTGAACCGGCCAGATGCGGCGCGCGCATCCACATGTCGTAATCCTTCGTTGCGTACCTGTAAGCATTTTCAAGCCAAGCGCGGTCCTGATGGCCCGCAGCCGTATCAGCATCGTAAACAGCCATAATCATCGACGAAAGAAACGGCGGCTGCGCCCGGCTCAAATAATACGTTCGGTTCGCGTTCAAAAACGTCCCGTAATGCTCGATCTCGAAAAAGAAGTTTTCCACCATGCCGCGCGCAAGCTCGATCCGGTTGTCGCGCACCAATCCTCGAATGATGAAATAGCTGTCCCACCCGTACATTTCGTTGAATCGCCCGCCCGGCACAACGTAGGGATGCTCGAGGTAAAGCAATCCGTGCGGAGAAATCTTAGTCGAGTCAATTTCGCCAGGTCCGTGTATTACCTGTGGAAGGCGCAGCATCTGGATATTGCAACGCTTCTGCAACTCTTTCACCGCGTTGCTCTCAGGATAATCCGCCGGAAGGTACAACGCCGACTCGCCCGAGTGCAGCTTGGGATCGACAACCGTCTCGCAATTTGAAAGCGATCGCGTCAGTGTATCCCACCCCGATGCGATGTAATTGCGAATCGGAGTGAGCCCGGAATCCGCAGCTTCGCCTGGCGATGCGAACGCTGCACGATCAAGCCACAAACACGGGGCCGCGACGCACAGGAGAACCGCGAACACGCTTCTCGAAAGCGCGCGCTTGCGCCGAGTCAGACTGGTGGACACTCCAAATTGTGTTGGCATATGGCCCAGAGAATAATCGTTCTCAACATCCAGGGCAAGCTGAGCGAGCTCACAGAGAGCCGGCAGACTAAGCGTCCCCCGGAATTATTTCGCGGGCATCAACTGCTTGAGCTGCTCCAGATTCTCCCGCGCCAGCACATGATTCGGATTAATCTCCAACGCTCGCTCCAAATGAGTCTTAGCTTCGGCGTATTGCCCAGTTTCCGCCAGCGCGCCGCCAAGATTCGCCTCAGCGTCAGCGTCATCCGGATGCAGCCGAACGGCGGCGCGAAATTGCTCGATCGCGCCGGGAAAATCGTTCGTCGCGATCAACGCGCTCCCGAGATTGTAATGCGCATCAAAATAATCCGGCCGAATCTTCAGCGCGAGATTCAAGTGCGCGATAGCTTCGCCGCTATCACCAGCGGCGAGTAAAGCCCCGCCAAGCGAATTGTTCGCAGTCGCGTCATTCGGATGAAGTTCCACCGCCCGCGAATATTCAGCAATCGCTTCGTCGAGCTGTCCCCGCGCCTGCAGCATCGCCGCGAGATTGTAATGCGCCTCGAAATCCGCAGGATTCCTCGTCACTCTGTGCCGCGCAAACGCTTCGAGCAAAGTCTTGCGCGGGTCGGCATCGCTCTCCTCCGCCTTCAACGGGATCACCTGCAGCCACAAATGAGCCATTTCATCTCGCGCACGATTGCCGGCCATCACGCGCTGCGGCGGATGATTCGGATTCGCAATATTGTCTTCCGAATTGTCGTAGGTATATTTCATCGCCACCGTGGTGCCTTTCGGAAGCCTCACGGGCGCGGTATAGCGAAACACCGCCTGCCAATTCAAATCCCACCGCGGAATATGAATCAGCGTCTTCGTGCTGCCATCAGGCAACGTCGCGTACCCAAGCAAATCTTTCCCAAGATAATGCGCGTGCGGATAAATCGCCAATAAATCCACGTCAACCGGCAACGTAAAATCGTCAGCAACGACAAAATCTTTCGCGCCCGCCGGAATGTCGAGTGCCCGATCGTTCTCCAACTGCAGCAGCATCGGGAATATCGACGCAGGTACATCCGTGAAGTAGAGCCCAATCGTCGGTTGCACTTTTTCCGATTTGCCGGAAGGCTGCATGTGCGTGTTCAACACGAGATCGGTATCCTTGTCGAGCCGCAACGCCATCCCGTCTGGCTCGACGTATGGCACGGTCCCAGGCTTCCAAAATAAAAAATGGCTGTCCGGATCGAACGACTCCGATTCAATCTCTAGTTCCATGCCGCCGAATCCCGCGCCCGGCTCTTTCTCCAAATGTCGCGCCGATTGCGTTCGGTCCACCAGCACGTTCGCGTGATGGATCAATTTCTTATCACCCGGCCGGATCTCCATCGCTTTCAGCCAACGCACGCGGTCAACGGGAGCGCGAAAAATAAAATTCCAGTAATTGTCGTCGCCGCCGGCAGGCAGGAGATAAGGCTTCTCGGCCGTCAGGATCAAGTCGGGCTTTCCAAGCTGCCAGCCCTCGGCGAAAGTCGGCCTCGGCGGGAGATCGGCTGCGTCGCCTTCCTTCTCTCCGTCGTCAATCCATTCCTGGAAAAGTGAGATTTGCCGATCGGTCAGCCGGAGTTCGTCCGCAAATTTAAGCTCGCCGTCTTCGGGAAGCCACGGTGGCATCTGCCGTTTGCGAACGACAGTCACAATTTGCCGCGCGTGGGATTTTATGTCGTCGAAAGTGAGCAATGTAAACGGCGACGCCTCGCCCGCGTGGTGGCAGTTCGCGCAATCGTGAAAAATAATCGGCGCGATGTCTCGATTGAACGTGAGCGGACGCTCTTCTTTGCCCGTCCCCGGCGCGAAAAGTGCTTCAATAGAAGGACCTGCATAAGAACGGGCGATTCCTCCGCGCCCGCTCGATGCAGCGGCCGCTAAACTCAACGCAAGCAATGAGCAGGAAATAATTCGCGGCGAACAAGTCATTCGAGGTCCGAGATGTAACAGCCGACCGCGTCAGTGGTACGAACCGGCGGAACCTTGCCGCCAAGCGCAGCCTGAATCGCATCGTCCAATTCGTGCGTAGTCGCCGCGCTCCGTGCGCGCCCAAAATCCACATACCAGTTATCAATCCGGCCGTGGTACACCAGCCGCGCGCTCGCATCGAACACGGCGGCTTCCGGCGTGATTTTCACCTGGCTCTCTCTCACCAGCGCATGCTCCGTATCTCGCAGCGCGGAAATCTTGTAGCCATACTCCGTATCGTGCTTCCGAATCATCGCAGCCGTTTCCGCTTTGTCAGGATAAACGAGCCAGAACGCAACTTTCCCCGAATTGCCAGCCCCCGCATCTTCGCTTCTCGCGTACTTCTCAATAATTCTCTGAATCGCCGGCGCGTAACGATTGGAAATCGGGCAATCTGTCCGCACAAAAATAAGCACAACGACTTTCCCGGCAGCCGCTTTCAGCGGATCCACAGCCTTTCCGTCGAGATCAATCGCTGCGCTCGAAGACGAACTGCGACTCCATGAATGAACGGGGAAGAGAATCGCCACACTCAAGGAACTCAAGGCCAGCAAAGAAACAACGAGCGTGAATCTCGCGAAAGGATGAATAGAGTGCATGGTGCGAACCGGATTCCGCATAAGCTGAATTGATTCTAGGAGCGTTCGCCGGCCATGTCCAACGAGACGCAGCCACCGCAGCGAGTTACTTTCCGATAACCCGGCCGGCCAGGAGTCATCAGTCTACCTTCACATGAACAGAACGCTTTCGCCCATATAAGCAGAAATATTGCACTGCTATACGTCCCGCTCTTCTAGCATATTGAACACAAAGCACTTACCTTCACCAACGGGACTCCCCGTTCGGCTCCTTAACTGCAACATTCCAACGGACTTTCGTCCGAGCTCCAATACTTGATGGAGGAGATAGGAAATGAAGGAACTGATGCTTCGATTGTATCGTGAGGAAGCTGGCCAGGACCTCACGGAATACGCTCTGCTGTTGGTGCTGGTTGCGTTGGTGGCAATCGCCACGATGCAAACTCTCGGCAATACGATTAGCGGCGTCTTCGCGAACGCCGCGTCGAACCTGACTTCGGCCACCTAATAATCGTTGGGCAAAGTGGCCACAACCGCCGGTTGTTTGTCGGTGTCCACTTCGCCCGAGCGATTTTCACGAAGCTGACGAATGAGGGAGAGCGATGAGAAATTTCCATTCGCTCAGCGAAATTTCTTTTCCAGCTCAGGCAAGATCTCCACGAATACGTGGCCAACAATCGCTAGACTCCGCGGACTAACTTTGTCCAACGTATCCTCGGCCGTATGCCAATAAGTCGTCGCGACGTCGAAATCAATGATGTCGCACGCCGCGATACCGCGCCGAATGAACGAAAGGTGATCGTCGCCGCCAATCGAAAAGCTCTCGTTCACAAACACATTCCCGTACCCTAATCGGCCAGCGGTCGCCCAGATGAGATCATTCAACCGCTGGGTAGATTGATTCTCTTTTTTGATCTTCAGATCGGACGGCCCAATCATATCGGCAAGAATCATCGCCTTAAGGTGCTTGAGATCTCCGGAAATCGCCATGCTCGCAGCCATCTCGCGGCTGCCAAACGTGCTATTCGTATTCGTCCACTGAACGCTATTTTTGTCGGCCCACTCGCCCTGCGCTTCTTCGCCGTCAAAAAAAGCTATCCACACGTTAAGCGCGCTCTCCGTTTTGCGGCCGCAAAGTAATCTCGCCAATTCGAGCATCATGCCAGTGCCCGAGCCTCCGTCGTCCGCGCCGACAAAGTTCGGAATGCGCACAGTGTCGTAGTGCGTGGCGTAGAGAACGATGCCCTTACCTTTGCCCGGAATCTTGGCAATGATGTTCTTCATCGCAATGTCGCCAAGCGGCGTCGAGCCGTGGAAATCGTGCTCCTCGACTTCGCATCCGAAGTTCTTAAGCTGCCCAACGATATACGCCTGCGCCACGTGAATCCCATCAGATCCCGGTGGACGAGGGCCGATATCCACAAGATGCCGCACATGCTCAAACGCTCGCGAACCGTCAAATCCACCAGCAGCACTGGACGCCGGAGCAATCGGCGGAGCCGTGGGCTGTGACGGTACTGCTTCCTGCACAGCTGCGTGGGTAACGGTGTTCGGCTGACTGCCGCAACCCAAGACGCAGAGCAACACTGCGATAAGAACTAGATTTGCTTTATTCATTAAGAATTACGATGCGATGTCGCTCCACTTGGTTTGCGGTTCAGCAGCGCACATCGTACGTCGGTCGGTGAGCAATCATTAATATTCGTAGCGTAGGGCGGGTCTAAGACCCGCCCGTTCTCCGTACGGCGCGCCGCATCGTCGGCTTTACGCCAACCGCACATATTCAAAATCAATCGGCTGATTATTAATCCCGCGTTCCGGCGGCGCAATCCACGCCGCCATCTTCCCGCGCTCGGTAACGCCTCTCATCAGGCTGTAAATGAACGCGCGATCCCCATCAGTCGGCAGCCATTCGTTCTTATGCGCGTCGAATTCTTCCTGCGTGATCGGCGTGCCTGCAGGATCGGTTGGCACGTTGGCCCAGCTTCCAATCGTCCGTCGAAATCGCGTGCTCGGCAGGGTCATTCGGAAACTATGGCCAACCTTCTCGATGTGCTTGTTCCAGCGCTTCATCCCCATCTCGCAATCTTTCACGTAAGACTCGCGCGTCACCTCATTGATGGCATTGCGCATCGGAATTTGCTCCGTCCGAACGCCGCCCGCCCCGTCAGGAAGCTCGAGATTGAAAATCTGGTCCGCCGCAATGTGATCTTCGTAGCGCACTTCGTCCGGTCGGCCCTTCAGCCCATTCGCGAAATAGGAAGCAGCGTTCGATGACGAATCGCCGCCAAACAAATCAAGAGAAGAACTAAACCAGAAATTCAGGTATTTCTGAACCAGAGGCAGGTCCACCGCGCCCGCTTTACGAATCGCGACGGGATCATCCGTATTCAACTCTTGCATCACTTCAAGCGTCCGCTTGATGACGCGAGAAATTCCTGTATCGCCCACGAACATGTGGTGCGCTTCTTCCGTCAGCATGAACTTGCACGTGCGCGAGAGCGGATCGAAGCTCGATTCCGCGAGCGATTTCAATTGAAACTTGCCGTCGCGATCCGTGAAATACGTGAACATGAAAAAACTCAACCAATCGCGAATCGGCTCGTTAAACGTCGTCAGAATTCGCGGCTTGTCCGCATCGCCTGAATGCCGCTCAAGCAATTCTTCCGCTTCTTCACGCCCGTCCCGCCCGAAATACGCGTGCAGAAGATAGACCATCGCCCAAAGATGCCGCCCCTCCTCCACATTCACCTGAAATATATTTCGGAGATCGTAGAGCGAAGGCGCGGTATGCCCGAGCAAGCGCTGCTGCTCGACGGACGCCGGTTCCGTGTCTCCCTGCGTTACGATAAGGCGCCGAAGAGTCGAGCGGTGCTCGCCCGGAATTTGCTGCCAGACTTCCTTGCCATAGAGGTCCCCGAATCCGATGCGGCGATTTGTGTCCGGCTCAGCCAGAAAAATCCCCCAGCGATATTCCGGCATGCGCACGTAGCCAAACGTCGCCCAGCCCTTTGAATCCACGGATGTCGCCGTTCGCAGGTATACTTCGTTAGCCTGAAAATCCGATGGCCCGAGCCCGTGCCACCAATTCATAAATTCCGGCTGCCAATGTTCGAGCGCGCGTTGCAGCGTGCGATTCGACCCCAGCTCAACATTATTAGGTATGCGATCCTGATAATTCAGCGACATTAGACTCTCTCCCAGTCAAAATTCGATTTCGATCCTGTTCCAAACTTTTTGAGCGCGCCGTTTTCGCCGGTAGCGTTGGGCCGGATGAAAACCCAATTTTGCCAAGCTGAAAGCCGCCCAAACACTTTCGTCTCGATGGTTTCGGCGCCAGGAAAGCGAAGGCTCGCTTCCATTCCAGTCAGCGCGTCGGGTGACAGGCTCACCCGCTCTTCAATGGCAACGCGAATTTCGTCTTCCCAATCCAAATCGTCCGGCGCGACCGTGATAAGTCCTCGCTCGAGCGCTTCCGAGGGCGAGAGTGCTTTTCCCGAGACGCTTTTAATGGCCGCAAGCTTGTGTTCATCGTTGCAAAATCGCGTTTCAAGGCGGCTTCGGCCATTGACCATCGGAAGCAGTCCAAAATTGAGCTCGTCGAGCGCAATCTTGGGCGATTCTCCTTCCACTTCCGCCACCGCAAGCATGTAGCTGCGATCCGCAGCAAGCGCCAGTTCGAAGAGAATTCCGGCAAAACACGAATCGCGATCAATGATTGCGAACAAGCTTCGAGAAGACACATCGAGGCGTCCCAGCGTGCGCCGAAGCAGCCCAATCGTTTCGCGGACCAGCCAATCGTCCTTGTGTTTTAGCATTACGGAGTCAGACGCGGTCACCGCGTCCACGCTGCCGCTCGTCTTCAGCAACACAAGCCCCAATTCCAGTTCGTTCGTGCGCAGCATCAAAATCGCATCGTCCAGCTCGCGCCCCATCGCCAACGGCCACCAGCGATCCCCGAGCGCGTGAATCGATTCCACCGTCTGCGGCTGATCGCCCTCCGGCCCGCGAACCGTCAAAGTCGCCGTCCGAGCCGCGCGATCGAATGCCACATCCACGAAATCGTAATGAAATCCAGCATCATCGATTCGCCGATTCAGCGGATGTAACTGAATGCCTTTCGAGTCCGCCTTTCGCGGCGAGCCAGCAACCAGCGCAGCGGCGCGCGTACGCGTCAGCTCCGCAAATTTCGCCGGCACAGCAATTTCGTCAACCAGCCCCCAAGCCTTCGCGCGATCGGCCTTCACTCCATCAGGATTTGTGCAAAACAAATCCGCCAAATCGCGCCGCACTTCTCTCTTGTCCACCACGCGAGTAAGCCCGCCCGTCCCCGGCAACACTCCGAGCAGCGGCACTTCAGGCAAACTGACAGCGCTCGACCGGTCGTCCGTCATCAAGATCTCATCGCACGCCAGCGCCAGTTCGTATCCGCCTCCCGCAGTCGTTCCGTTCAGCGCCGCAAGAAATCGCAGCCCATCATGCCGGCTGGAATCTTCCATACCATCGCGAGTTTCATTCGTGAATTTGCAAAAATTAACTTTCCACGCGTGAGACGAAGTGCCGAGCATATAAATATTTGCCCCTGCGCAAAAAATCCGCGGCTTCGCGCTGGTAATCACCACGCATGCAACTTCGGGATGCTCAAATCGAATTCGCTGCAGCACATCGTGAAGTTCAATGTCCACGCCAAGATCGTAAGAATTCAGTTTCAGCTTGTAGCCAGGCTTCAGCCCCGCATCTTCATTAACATCCATCGCCACAGTAGCGATGCGACCGTCAACGCTCACTCGCCAATGCCGCCGCGCACTCGGCGAAACGTCAAAAGTCACAAGCCCAGCCTCTTTAACATTAAGCATTGTTAGCGCGCTCCCCTCAATTTCTCGCACAGCACGTCGACATCAAGCTTTCACCGAACATAAATGCGCCTTATAGCAGTTTCAAAAAAATAGATAGCGCCTCACCGCCATCGCTGACTCACAAGCTTAGCGCTCACTCGTCGTCACCTGCACCGCCTTCAAAAGCGCGTCGAAACTCTCGCCGAGGCTCCGCCCCGAAGTATCCACCGCCACATCCGCTTCGCTATAAAGCGGCTCGCGCACAGAAAGTATTTTTCTCAAATCCGCCATGGACTCGCGATTTTCCGCCATCGGCCGCATATCGCCCTGCGCGATCACCCGCTGCATATGATCTTCCGCCGTCGCCCGCAGCCACACGGTGAAGCACGCCGTCAGCAACCGTTCAAACGTCGCGTGCTCCGATACGAGACTTCCTCCCGTCGAAAGCACGAATCGTGACTGGCGCTCCAGGATTTGCTCGAGACACTGCCGTTCGAGACGCCGGAAGCCGCTCTGCCCGTACAAATCGAAAATTACGCTCAGCGTGACGCCGCATTCCTGTTCAATAATGCGATCGAGCTCGATAAACGGCACGTCGAGGCGCTTCGCCAGCTTCGCTCCGAGCGTCGACTTCCCGGCGCCGCGCAACCCAATCAACGCGATCCGCGAGCGGCGCGCGTCCACGTCAGCGCCGCCAAGCTCGCTCGAGAAATTCTTCAGCAGCATTTGATGAGCGCGCCGGATCTCGCCGGGCCCGAGTCGCCGCAGCAGTTCGGTGGTGTGCATCAACCCGACCGGCGGTTCCGGCCCTTCCATGATGAGAGTTTCGAGGCGCAAATCGAGCGCCCGAGCGATCTGCCGCAGCAAGAGAATCGAAATATTCCCCAGGCCGCCTTCAAGTTGCGCGAGGTAGCGCTCCGAGACCGCCGAATCCTTGGCCAGGATTTTCCGCGTCATTCCGCGGCGCGCGCGAGCCTCCCGCACCCGCTCGCCCAGCATTCGCAGGTAGACGCGTTCCGGCAGGGCCGGTGCGCTCGCGGCGGCGGGAGTTCGGGTTGCGACGTTCGCTTTTGCCAGGGCTTTCATCCGATTTGCTGCTTTCCACTGCCGCTAGCCAACATGAAGTATTGCCCTTTCATCAGGCTACAGCATGCATTATACTGCCGCTGCCAACGCACCTCCAGCAAATTTCTTGCGCAAGAAGTAGCTAGTGAAGTCATAGCAACAGCAAAGGGTTGCGTGCCTCTTGGAGGGGTCTCGGCGGCAGCGCTCAAAATTCTGGATGGAACGATGGTAGGAAGATCCGAATTGGCAGCGCGGGAGGCTCAGCAGGCATCCGCATCGTAGCAAGTTGCAATCTTCTCGATCGTGCGAGGTACACAAATGGCTGACTGGATTCTGACGTTCAAGGGCGCCGTGCTGGCCTCGGAATACGATTTCACCGCCTACATGAATTCGCACATGTACGTCTCGCGCTTCGATCAAGCCACGTGGTTCCTGCTGCGCACCATCGGCGTCACGCCCACCTCGATGAAGCAAAAAAATCTGCGCGTCGCCATCGTCCGCCAGAACTATCAATTCCTGAAAGAGCTGCGCGGCGGGGAACTGGTCGAAATCAAGAGCGGCTTCCTCACCGTCGGCGAAAAATATTTTCGCTTTCTCCACCAAATGTACAGCGACGACCCAGGAAGAATGGTAGCCACATGCGATTGCGTAGCGGTGCAAGCCAGCCTCGAAACAGGTAAAAGCGTGCCGCTGGCGAAAGCCCTGCGCAGCGCCGCCACGCGCCACCTAGTCACACCAAACAGCCCCGCCGGCAATGAGTTTCGCTGATACCAGAACTCACGGACATGCTGAGCGCGCGTCCTCGTTCGATTCTCGCAAGGCGGGTTGCTTCTGAGGGTGCCGAACTTCAGCTGAGGTACCGATCCACCGCTCGATTGACTTGAGTAGCCTTGTGTATGGCTCGCCGCGTCAGTGGTTACCGACGGGGCTCATTTGGTCGCGCGGCGCTAATGTGAACGCAGAACGACGCGGTCCTAATTCGACCAGTGAGTTCGGTTGTGACCGAGAGAGATGACAATGCCGGCCGAAACTTCCGGGCTGAGTTGATATGTGCCGAAGAAGCCGGAGCCGTAGAGATCGCCGGAGATTCTGAATCCGATTCGGCTGTGGTGCGGCCTGAAGTCAATGCCGCCGCCGGTTTTGAAGCCGACTCCGTTGCTGCCTCCGAGAGTGGATGCCGGTGCCGGAGAGAGATGGTTATAGCCGACCAGGCCGTGAGCCCAGAGTTCGACCGGGCTAGAGTTCTGCCAGCGAACGCGAATGCCACCACCGGCAAACAGAGGATAAGAGGCGCCTCCGCTGGTCGAGCCGTACACGTAAGAGAATTGACCTTCGGTGCCGATCCAATCATGGTAGTCAACAATGTCCACGTTGCCGCCGTAGCCGTTGGCGACGATGCCCGGCGCTTCGTAGAATCTGACGTAGGTGGCGCCGATGCCGACTTGGACGGAGCTGTCAGAATGCCAGGCGGGTGTCGGAGATGCCTGCGGCGCTGCCGACGGCGGATTGTCTTGTGCCATTACGGACGTCGCGCTCAGCACGAGCAACGCGGCCAAGATGCCAAACTTTCCCATGAAAGGACTCCTCTTATTATTTCCGCGCCGGCTAATCAGCGGCGAGTCAATTTGTTCGCCACGGCGCGCTTACAATTACTTGCCAGCTTCGAATCAAAGGCTACGCGTTATCGGCCCGCGATCATTGAAATCCGAATCGAACATCGAATCTGAATCATGGATACGGGAGATAACGCCACAAATCGTTCAGCAAGCCGTTGCCCGACTTGCTGGCAGAATCGAAGCCTTGTCCGCCGAACATCCACAACTGACCGGAATTATCAATCCAGTAGCCGCTTCCCCAACGCGAGCCAGGATAATTGCCCACATAAGGCCACGTGACCGGCGTCGGCGAGAGACCGTACACGCCGTCCTGATCAACGGAGCTAGGCCCCTTGATCCAAGTCCATTGCCCGGCATCGAAACTCCACAGATCGCCGAGCGAGCCGTTAGCCGTGGCGTCGTAACCTTGACCGCCATATAGCCATAGGCGCGTATTGCCGTTCACATCGAGATCAGACCAAGCCGCAGAGCTCCAGCGCGCGCCAGGCACATTAGTTGCCGCGGCGACGCCTTGCGTGCCGTAAGTAGCTGTTTGATTTACCGTGTTCGAGCCGGAGACCCACGTCCATTGCCCCGCGCTGAACTCCCAGAGATCGTTGAAGGCCGTCGGCTGGCCGCTCGGCGAAAGGTTATAGCCGCCGAAGAGCCAGAAATTGCCCGACTTATCGAGCCATGAAACCGAGGCTTGCCGGCCTCCTGGGGCATTCGTGGCCGATGCCGTGCCTTGGGTGCCGTAGACGCCGCTGGGATTCGCTAGATTCGAGCCGCTTACCCATGCCCATTGGCCACCACTAAACTCCCAGAGGTCGTTGAGTAGGCCAAGCGCTCCAGTCGAGTCATAACCGTAGCCACCGAACAACCACAAGTTACCCGAGGCGTCGAGCCTGCCGGTGGCGCCCCATCGCCCGCCGGGAATGTTGCCGGCAGCCGCGACGCCCTTGGTGCCGTAGACGCCCGACTGATTAGCTCCACCCGACGCATAGGTCCACGTTTGCGTAGAAATGTCGTAGGACCAAGTGTCGTTAAGAAAATTCGTGCCGCCGTCCTGGCCGCCAAAGAGCCAGAGGTTTCCTGTCGCGTCGGTCCAGGTAACGGCGCCCCATCGGCCAGCCGGTACTGAAGAAGCGGGCGTCGTCAGCGTCCAGAAATCATTGTAAGAGCCACCGTAATCTGCTGTGCTCGTGTAATTCCACATCTCCTGGAAAAACGCCGGCTGCGGCACGGTGGTATCGGTGCTGTACCCGTAGCCGCTAAATAGCCAAAGATTGCCGTTCAGATCCGTCCATGTCGCTGGGTACCGCGCACCACCAGGGGTGTTGGTGACCACCGACGTGATGGGAAAGGTCGGCGCCGAATACGATCCAAACTGATTCGCTGTGTTGTCGCCACCCATCCAGGTCCAGTCGTTGTGCCCGAAATCAATCACCACGCTGGTCACGTCCGCGGTAGCCGTGCCCTGATAGAAATACGTTCGCGCGCCCTGAGGCTGCGTCTGCGGCGACACAAAGATCGTGACGTCATACGCGCTGTTGTAGGCAATCGGCGTGGCGAAGGTGAATGGGCCGTTTCCGCTAAAGGGCAGGTTGTCGCCGCCGTTGTCCTGCAGAACACCGTCGGCATTTTGGCCGGTGGGAACGTACAAGCCTACGATTTGTCCGCCAATCGTATTGAACACGGCGGGGCAAAGCACCTGGACGCTGGTCACGCTCGAAGTCGTCGTGCCGCTGCCGCCGGTTACTGTGCAAGTCTGCGCCGGATTTGTCGGCTGGGTAAGCACAGTCACGTTGTAAGCGCCGCCGCTCGCAATGAGCGTCGCGAACGTGAACGTTCCGTTGGCGGTGACGGTGAGATTCGATCCGCCGTTATCTTGAAGTACGAGGCCAGTGCCATCGAGGCCGGATACGGAACCGCCGACCGATAGAGTTGCCGCCGAGCAAGTCACGACGATGTTGCCGATATTGGCGTTGGCCGTGCCGCTGCCGTTAGCAACGACGCAGCTCTGTGCGGGATTCGTAGGCTGCGTGAGGACGGTCACGTTATATGTGCTGCCTGTCGCAAGAGCCGTAGCAAACGTGAATCCACCGCTCGCGCTGATGGTGAGGTTGTCGCCGCCGTTGTCCTGCAGAACGAGGCCCGTGCCCGTCAGGCTGACGACCGTTCCTCCAATCGTCGCAGTTCCTGGCGTAGATCCTGTGACGCAAGTGACCACCACGCTGGTCACGTTAGCGGTGGCTGTCCCGCTGCCGCCCGTAACCGTGCAAGTTTGCGTCGGGTTCGTCGGCTGAGTGAGAACCGTAACCGCGTAAGCCCCGCCGCTAGCGACGCCTGTCGTAAAAGTAAAAACTCCGTTCAGCGTAACCGGCAGGTTGTTGCCGCCGTTATCCTGCAAGACAAGTCCAGTGCCGGTGAGGCCGGTTACCGTGCCGCCGATTGTGAAGCCAGAGGGCGCTGACGATGAGCCAGTGTGCGGTGTGCCGCTGCATCCAAACAAAGCAACCAACAGAGCTGTCGTCAAAAGCGACTTGATAAAGACATTCGTATTCATCGGCGTCCTAGTCTTCAATTTCTACCGGGAGATAAAGTCTGTCGTAGCATGTTGAGTCGCGAGAGCGTGACAGGGCAATACCAGACTTCGCCGCTGTTTTCCAAACGAGCAATAGTGAGTAGCGCCAAGAGCGCAGGAAGGGTGACGTATTATGGCGATGGATGTGCTTACCCAGGCGGATCTATGCGCGGCAACTCGTTTTGTCACCTAACTGTGTGCCAGCACGACACATAGCAGTGGAACGCCCTTCAATCGCGTATTGGTGTTTGAGGCGCTAATGCAAGTCTGATCGAATATTTATTGGCAGAATCTTTCAGGCAATGCGAGTGTACCGCGATGACCCAGGACAGTATGGCAGACACATGCGATTGCGTAACCGTCCAAGGCAGCCCGGAGATAGAAAAGAGCGCGCTGCTAGCGAAAGCGCTGCGCAGCGCAGCAACGCGCCAAGTTGTCACGCGAAACAGCCCAGTCGGCAAACAGTTTCGCTGATACCGAACGGCGATGGGCACCTAGTTCGCTGTGACTGGCGGTCCGCTGCGAAAAGCTTCTGGCCGTGGATGGAGCTGGATCTAGCTCTCCAGATGGAATAACTAGTCAGTGTTACCAGGCCGGAGGATATCATGAGTGTATTAGCGCTCGCTTCTGAACGGGACTTGGATAAAGACCACCGTGAGTGGTGGGAGGGGATCAAGGCGATCGAGAAGGCAATCGCGAGAAATGGCCGTCACGACCTGGATGTAATGAGAGAGGCCGGAGTTGATTGCACCGTTTTGCTCAGGCTTCTCGCCCTTGCCGCTTCGCGTGACCGGTCCTTGATGCAGATGATGCGCCAGCGACAGGCCGCACTCGAGGTAGACCGAGGCTTGATCGCCTGATTTGAGGGTGACGGAAATTCGGCGGTATTCGGCGACCTCTTCGTAAATGTCGGCGGCGGCTAGCTCTTGCTCTGTGATTTCGAAGACGATGCCGGAGGCGGCATCTTGCGGATTGGAAGTTGGTTCCACGTTGGCGTGATGCGATTCGCCGCTGGAGGCCATCAGTTTTGGATCGATGATCGGCACCATGCGGCGGGCGTAGGCGGGCAACGCGTCCTCGCGGCCGGTTAGCTCACGGCCGAAGTTGGCGATTTGGACGTTTTTGTTTAGGAGTGAGCCGTACGAGAACAGCAAGACGGTCGATTTCCTCGGCGAATCTTTTTTCTGGTTTTCGTTCACTATTCAATTTTATCACGCCCGCTCGATCGGCCACGCAGCGCGCCGCGCGTCCGGCATGTCGGCTGCCTTCGCAAACGTAGCAAGCGACATGCGACGCGCCGCCTCGACTCTCCGGTCCGCTTCTTCTCCGCTCTTTTTCCCCGCTCTGCTTTCATAGCGGAAGTGACCGAGTTTTACTTTGTTACGATTTGCCTTTTCTCCCCTGCGATCCGCCTTCCTCAGTTGTCATTCCGACGACGATCCGGCGAGGATCGGAGGAGGAATCTGCATTTCGTTTCGTCTCAAATTTCAAACCTCAAATCTCAAATCGTCCTAATTTCAAGTGACATGCACCGGAACGCGCTGCAAATAGCAACGAAGAGACCGCGCGGAGGACTAGTACCCTTACAAACTGTTCATTTGCGCAACCGATTCCCGTATGCTAGCATTATGGCGGTAAAAGTATGTATCAATACAGTAAACACGGCAGCGCGGCCGGGACGGGCTACCCAACGAGGGTCGGTCGAGGAGTCTGCATTTCCTTGGCACGCCGAAATATTGGTCCCACGACGCCCTGAAAAACGCAATTTCTAATCGACACACTAAAACGATTAGAAATCGCCGTAAGCCGAACAAAACAAACAACCGAGGCCGTTTCTAATCGCTACAAAATGAGGGGGTCTGTGGACTCGATTAGCGGCGCGGAGTTAGCCGCCGTCGAATTAGCCGAGGCTGGGCCAATCGGATTGTAATTTTGGCGGGTGCGTTAGAGTTTGCATTACGACGCAGTACTGCTCTGTTTTTTCGCGCAGGCTACGGAGCTGGTCGGAGGTGGCTTCAGGGGCGGAGATGTCGAAGCGAAGATGGATGGTTTCGAAACCGACGGGGACATCTCTTGATATTCCGAGGGTGCCCCGGAGATCCAAGTCTCCTTCGACCGTGACCTCGATGCGTTCGGTGCGTATGCCCATCGCGGCCGCGACCATCTGACAAGTGATTTGCGCGCAGGCCGCCAGAGCGCCGAGCAGAAGATCGCCGGAACACGCGCCGCTGCCCGCGCCGCCGACGCCCTTGTGGGCTTCGGCTTGGTAGATGGCGCGGCCGATGTCAACCGAGCACGCGATGGGGGCATCGGACTGTCCGCCTTTCGCGCGGATTGTGATTTTCGAGGCGTTGGGGTCGCTGCGGTATTGGTCTTTCAGCGGCTTTTGAAGCGATCGAATGTCCATGGCGGCCTCGTTATTTTGTTGCTAGCTTTTATTATTGACGATTTTTCGCTGATTTGAAAACGTTCTGAACTGAGGCGTCTTGAAGCCGCTCGGCGTGCATGCTAGCATTTGTGAGCTTCAGGTTTCTCATCTTGTCGCTCATCAGTTTGCATATGGGAGAATGCTCATGCCCAAGTTCGTCATCGAACGCGAAGTGCCGGGGGCCGGAAATTTAACCGACGCGCAATTGCGAGAACTATCGCAAAAGTCGGCGAATGTTTTGAAGGGCATGGGTCCTGAAATCCAATGGCTCCATAGCTACGTCACGGGCGATAAAGTTTACTGCGTCTATCTCGCGCCAGACGAGGCCACCGTTCAAGAACACGCGCGACGCGTCGGGATTCCGTGCAATCGCGTTTCCGCTGTGCGGCGAATGATTGACGCGTCAACTGCGGAATGAGCGCGGACTGAATTTTGCGGCGGCATGCGGATTTTGTTCGCGCCGGAGTTCAATGCGCTTGGCTCATTGCGACCGGGCGCTAGCATGCGGGGGATGCGGCGTCGAGCATCAGAACTTCCTCGATAGCTTTCTCTATCGGCATAGACCAACCATCTAACCAAGCCGTCGTGCCTGCCGTGTTGATCAATGCCTGGCGCGCCGGGTCCAGAATGGCTTCGAGTTTGGCTTGTTCCGTGGGTGTAAGCGGAACGCCAATATTTTCGCGCAACGCGGCAGCAGCGCCGGCCAGCCGAAGCGCACGCTCAGCTTGTAATTGAACGGCAGCCGAGCACGCGAAACCCTCGAGCAGGCGGGCGATTCCGCGTTTGTGTCCGAGTTCCTGGAAAATTTTTAGGCTTTCGCGATAGAAAGAGTGCGCGGTGGGACAATCGCGCAGTTCCCTGGCGATATTCCCGAGATCGGCGAGCGAGCCGGCGATGCCCCAGCGATCATTGAGCTCTTGAAAAATTGCCAGGCTTTTCTCATACAACGTCTGGGCGGCGGCGAAGTCACCCTGATCGCGGGCGACATCGCCCTGGGAATTCAGCGACCAGGCGACGCCTGTACGATCTCCGAGTTCACGGAAGATCGCGAGACACTCGGCGTAAAGAGAACGCGCCCGGGGATAGTCGCCTTGTAGTTTGACAACGCTTGCGAGATTGCTGAGCGAACGAGCGACGGCTTTCTGGTCGCCTGATTCGCGCCAGAGCGCCAGACCTTCTTCAAACATCGAGTGCGCCAGCGCGAGGTTGCCCTGATCTCGAGCAAGGACAGCGAGCGCGTTTACACCGACGGCGACGCCCTGGTTGTCATGCAGTTCACGAGCGATGTCCAGACTTTCGCTGACCAGCGCATTTCCCGAGGTGTAATCTCCCTGTTCAATGGCGAGCACGCCTGCGGAAAAAACGGCGCGCGCTCGCGGTTTCGTACGATCTGCCGCAGCTGGTATTTTCAAGAGCTTGCCAAGACTGTCTCTGCCTTCGGCGAGATACTCGCGTGTCTCCCAGAAGCGAAACAGAGCCGCGCCGAGACGCAGGCCCCACGCCGCATCTCCGGTTTGTGTCAGCCACTCAAGAGCCGCGCGAAAATTGTCATGATCTAACGTGAGGCGTTCCAACCATTGTGCCGCTTCAGCGCCGGTCTGCTCCGAAGTAACTTCTTCTGCCAGAATCAAGCAGTAGGCGGCGTGGGCGCGCTTCGTCGAGAGTTCCTCGCCGCTGGCCTGCAGTTTTTCACTCGCGTATTCGCGAATCGTTTCGAGCATCACGAAGCGAGACTCGCCGTTCGGTTGCTCGAGCTGCTGCATGAGGCTTTTGTCCACCATGGATGCCATACCGTCGAGCAGATCCAAGTCGAGATCGGATTTGGTGTCGCACGCAGCTTCCACGCCTTCGAGCGTGCATCCTCTTACGAACACCGACAATCTTCGGAAAAGTTTTTGCTCGGCGGGAGTTAGTAGATCGTAGCTCCAGTCAATGGCGGCGCGGAGCGTTTGCTGGCGCTGCGGCAGGTCGCGCGCGCCGCCCGTCAATAGCTGCATCCGGCTGGCGAGACGTGTCCGGATGGAAGCGAGAGAAAGAACTTTGATTCGAGCGGCCGCCAGTTCGATAGCGAGAGGCAGGCCATCCAAGTGGGCGCAGATCTCGATGACGGCGAGGGCATTTTCCTGGTTAAGAGCAAAGTCAGGTTTTACGGCGACGGCGCGTTGTACAAACAGCGCGACCGCAGGGTATTGCGACAGCGCCTTGAGCGGAGGCATGGATCGGGAATCTGGCAGCGCAAGAGGCGGCACTGGAAATTCATGTTCTCCGTATACGTGCAGCGCTGCGCGACTGGTAACCAGAATTTTGAGATGGGGACCCATCGCCAGGAGTTCTGCCAAGATTGGTGCAGCGGCCATTAGGTGCTCGAAGTTGTCGAGCAGGAGCAGCATTGGCGCCCGAGTCGAATCGAGTAGATGCTTCTTGAGTATTTCCAGCGGCGACTGGCCTCCGGCCTCGCGGATTCCCAAGGTCTGGATGATCGCGGATGGGATCAACCTCGGATCGCTTAGCGGCGAGAGCGGGACAAAATGTGCGCCACCCGGAAAATTGTCGCTAAGACCAATTGCCACTTGAACGGCGAAACGGGTTTTTCCAATACCGCCTGGGCCCGTGACGGTGACCAGGCGCACATCCTGTCGCAGCAGGAGTTCTTTGGCGGCAGCTATTTCCTTCTCGCGCCCGACGAACCCAGTTTGCTGCACCGGAATATTGGCCGGCCGAGTGTCCGCTTGCTTAAGCGGCTTTTCCGAGAAGCGATCGCGTATCGCTGCAAGTTCGTGGGCGAGATCTCGAGTGGAGGCGTAGCGTTTATCGGGCTCTTTTGCGAGACACCTCTCAATGGCCCAACACAGCGGAGCGGGGGCGTCTGGTATCTGCACTCCGATCGGCTCAGGGTGCTCCTTGAGAATGGCTACCATCGTTTCCGCTGCCGTGCTTCTTCGAAAGGCACGTTTGCCGGTGACCATCTCGTAGAGCACCAAGCCGAACGAGAACTGGTCTGAGCGGAAATCCATTCGACCGTAGCTAGCCTGCTCGGGTGACATGTATTGCACCGTCCCTAGAAGTTGGCCCGGTCGAGTCTGCCACGAGGATTGAGTTTGCGCGTCGAGAAGCTCTTCGCCGGGTGAGGCGAACTTCGCGAGGCCAAAGTCGAGGATCTTGGCGAGTCCGTCGTGAGAGATCATCACGTTTGCGGGCTTTATGTCCCTGTGTGCGATGCCCGCTTCATGCGCCTTGGCGAGGCCCTCTGCCACTTGCGCGGCAATTTCGATTACTTTACGTATCGGGAGCACGCCGGCGGCAAGCAGCTCGCGCAATGTCTTACCATCTATCAACTCCATCGCGATGTAGTGAGTGGTACCGTCCTCGCCCAGTTCGTAGATGGTAATGATATTGGGGTGATTGAGGGCAGATGCGGAGCGCGCTTCTCGCTCGAAGCGGTGCAACCCATCACTGTCGGCGGAAAATGCGACGGGCAAAATCTTGATGGCAACATCGCGATTCAGGCGCGAATCCCGCGCCCGGTAGACTTCGCCCATGCCTCCCGCGCCGAGCGGAGCGACGATCTCATAGTGAGCAAGTTTGGTGCCTGGAGCTAGCATCGTGGCCGTAAGATTATAACGTCAAGGGCGCCATCGTGCGGTTCGTTCAGCTTTCACACAAACGTATAACAAACTTGCGGCGGATGTGAAAACGCGGATTTCCCGCCGGGGCGAGCGAAGAGAGATTCTTCGTCGGACCCTCATCAGAATGTCTCGCGGAGAACCAACGAAGTGGAGAGGTGATGGCTCGCGCGCGCGGAGCGGGCGCTAGGGATTGACAGACGCAAGACGCCTTGCGGCGAGACTGATCATTAAGCGCGTTGTGCCGGTGAAGATCATGCTGATTCCGACGAGCGTTCCGATCACCCACAACGAGCTTGAGGGCCATTGCCTCCAAACCAGCAGGCCGAGAATCAAGGTGATGATGCCGTCCATCAGAAGCCAGCCCGATCCTCCCGCGTGGCGGTTTTGAAAATAGGCTGCCAAGTCCAACACGCCTTCGGCTAAAAAGAAAATTGCTAGGCCCAGGGTGAGGCCGGCGACCCCTATGACAGGATGCATCAGAAAAAATATCCCGACGATCAGATAAAGAATCGCGACGAGGAGCTTCCAGAGTACGCTGCCGGCGCCTTTCGACTGGAAGGCATGGATAAATTGAAATCCGCCGCTGAGGACAATCAGCCACCCGATGACTATGACCACGCCGAACGATGTGGCTAACGGGAGCGAGATTGCCAGGAAGCCGAAGACGATGAGCAGAATGGCCCATACGATTGACGGTCCGGAGCCCAAGTTGGAAAGCTTCGCCTCTGCCATGATTCTATTCCTCCTCGCAATTGGACGATTTGCGGATGACCTGGAGGAAGCTAATAACACAAATGCGGTTGAATTGTTAGAACTACCGGATGCGGCAGGCGCCGACAGTGATCCTCGGTGGCGCGCCGCTGGATTACTTTTTGTCTAAATATTTTGCGATTATGGCGGCGCAGGATTCTACGAAGTCCTGATCCGATTTGGTGAAGGTGCCGGCGAAGTAGCTCTCGATATCAAGTTCGGCCGCGAGTTTTTTCTTCACGAAGATGGGGACGACGATTTCGCACTTCACCATGGACGACCCGGCAAGATAACGCGGATCGGTAGAGACGTCGTGTACGACTATCGTTTTGCCGGTTATACCCGCGGCGCCGCAGAGTCCTGTGTCGAGGGGGATTCGAAGATTGGGCGTGAAGCTGCCGACGAACGGGCCGATCACCAGGATGCCAGGGTCTGCTGGGTCGACAAGATAGAAGCCGACCCAGTTGTAGCGCGTCATTTTTTCGTGAAGGCGCTGAGAGATGCGCTCCATGACGGATTTGACCGTGGGAGCGGTCAAAGCGAAGCCCTGTAATTCACGGAGAAGATCTTCGTGGACTGGCATCATGTTTCGGCCCTCGAGTCGAGCGGCGTGGGGCTTTGGTGTCACGCAGCGCTCGGCTGTGTCAACACATTAGCATACGTGGATGGGGGAATTTTGTGGGAGGGGTCCGATCTGGGCCGCGTACGGCGAGGTGCTCTAAAATGTGCCGCACGAAAATCGGTGCGGCGCTAAAGGGTGCGCTTAAATCTGAAGGCCGAATTGATTGTGCATTTCGCGACGGCCTGCGCGGGTGATGGACAGCGCGCGACTGGCGAGATCCTGGATTACCCATTTTCGTTTTAGCGCGATTTTTAGCAAAGCTGCACCGAGAGCGCCGCCGACATGAGGGCGCCGTTCACTCCAGTCCACACAGGCGAAGGCGAAGCGGCGGCGCAGCGCTCGAGTTGCGCCAACGTCAATTCCGAGGGTGGCACACGCCTTCGTTCCACGCGGCGTGAGGTCGTAAGCTTGGCCGTTTGCCGAAGCATCCGATAGCCAGCCGAGCGCGGTGAGGCGATCGTGGAATGAAACGCCCAAGGCGCCGGCGATGTGATCGTAGCAAGTGCGGGCGGCGCGCAGGCCGACTGGCGTGTTGGGAACAAATGCGACGCGAGATCCGCCGGCGAGGACGCTTAACGATTCCAGCGCGGCTGCTACGTTGGGCCCTTCCAGACTGTAGTAGCGATGTTTGCCCTGAGCGAAGGCTTTCACCAATCGCAGAGTCTTCAGACGGAGCAAGTGGGCGCTAGCGGTGGACGGACTTACCTCGGCGACGATTGCAAGTTCGGTGCTGGTGCGCGCGCGCCCGTCGAGGAGGCAGTAGAGCATTCGCGATCGAGCGGGCTCACCTATCGCAGCGGCAATTGATGAGGCTGAGGCGTCGTGTGCAGCAACATTCATACTTCGATGGTAGACGAATCGTCGAAGCCGGGCAAGCCGCATACTTACGCGCGTGGATCCCATAACCCCAATCGGGAAGATGAGCCGCCGCGAAGTGATTGCGTTGATCTTTAGCGTGGATGTGGCGCTGGCGTTGTGTGACGCGGAGATTGTGTTGGGATCCGGTGATTTCGCGGCGGTATCCAATAACTGGAGAAAAACGATGACGATCATTTGCTTCATTCGCTACCAGATCGATCCGTTCCAGAGAGAGCAGTTCAAGAAATACGCCGAGAATTGGGGACGCATTATTCCTCGATGCGGCGGACAACTTGTGGGATATTTTCTGCCTTACGAAGGAACGAATGATGTTGCGTGGGGACTGATTGGATTCGAAAGTCTCGCGGCGTATGAAAAATACAGAGCGCGCTTGCGGACAGATTCGGAAGCAAGGGAGAATTTCGCCATGGCACAGACGAACCGCCTAATTCTCCGCGAAGAGAGAAACTTCGTGGAGGTGGTTGATGGAACTTTCGGCCTTCCTTCCACACTTGCGGGGCCGGCATGAGCGGCGGCGCCGCGGTGACGCAAGCTGAAAAGGGACATGCGTTTCGCGCGCTTCATGAGCGCGAGGGCGCGTTCATTATCCCCAATCCGTGGGATCCCGGGAGCACGCGTCTACTTGCACATCTGGGATTTGAGGCGCTGGCTACGACGAGCATGGGCTACGCGTTTTCAATCGGGAAGCTGGACGCTACGCTTAGCCGGGACGAGGCGTTGGCGAACGCGTCGGCGATCGCCTCAGCTACACCGTTACCTGTGAGCGCTGATCTGGAGAATAGATACGGAGATGCGCCTGAGATTGTTGCCGAAACGATCAGGCTTGCGGGAGAGGCGGGAGTTGTTGGCGGCTCGATTGAAGATGCCAGTGGGTGGGCGGACGATCCGATTTATGAATTGGAACGCGCGGTTGAGCGAGTGCGGGCGGGCGTGGCTGCGGCGCGTGCGCTTCCGTTTCCTTTTACGCTGACTGCGCGCGCGGAGAACTACTTGCACGGACGAGCGGATCTTAGAGATACGATCAAGAGGCTGCAGGCGTATCAAGAGGCTGGTGCTGATGTTCTTTATGCGCCGGGGCTGGAAACGAAGGAGGACATCGCCGCGGTTGTTGTCTCGGTGGATCGGCCGGTGAACGTGTTGATGGGTTTGCGAGGCGTGCAATTGAGTTTGGCTGAACTTTCGGCGATTGGTGTTCGGCGAGTGAGCGTGGGAAGTTCGTTGTGCCGTGCGGCGCTGGGCGCTTTGCTTCGCGGCGCGCGTGAGATGCGGGAGCGCGGGACGTTTAATTTTGCGGCTGAGGCGGCGAGTTCGAGTGAGATTAGCGCGATTTTTGGGGAATGGCGCGGAACGATCGGGCGCTAATGGCATTGGGACGAAGTTTTTCCTCTTGCATTGAAATGCCGCACGAAAACCCTTCGAAGCTCCCTTCGAAAACTCAGGGCAGGCAGGGCAGGTCGGTGCGGCGCTACAGGGTGTTCCCGGAGGCGGGAGCCTCCGGGCTCTGATGGAATAGTCCATTGTGGCGGGGACTGGAGCGTCCGGGCTCTCAAGGAACGGGGTGGCTGCACTATAATGGCGCGGAGATTGTAGCGGGAGGAAGCGATGCAGGCAGATCGTGTGGAAGTTTCTTGGGATGCCGAGAAGTCGAAGTGGCAGGTGCGAATACAGATTGGTGAAGAGGTGATTCACCGACATTGTGATTCGCCGAAGAATGCGGATGAGGCGACGCTTCGAGCGGCTGCGGCGAAAACCGTCGCGGATGAAGGCTACGAAGTGGACCCTGCGAAAATTACCATCCGTCGTTAGCCAGAGTTCTGACGGAGACGACGCAGCATCGTCGCGGATTCCAGCGGTCGCTCGCCGGGATTATTGCGCGGGTTCAGTGATTTTTAGTGTTTCGTTCTCACGCAGGCCTTTGGTGACTACCTGCTTGCGGCCTGAGGGCCAATTTACTTCGATGCGATCTATTTTGGTGGCATCGCCGAGGCCGAAATAGAGCGGCAGGACACTCTGCGATAAATATCCGGATTTGCCATCGTTGTAGCGGGTGTAGGTCTGGCCGTTCGCGGTCAGGCGAACGGTTGCGCCGAGGCCGTTGCGATTGGATTTTGTGCCGACGAGAATGACTTTGAGCCAGCGGATTTTCTTTACCTGGGCGAGATCGCTGATGAGGACCTGAGGCTCAGAATTGAAATCGTTGGTGACGATGTCGAGATCGCCGTCGTTATCAAGATCGAAGACGACCGAGGAACGGCTTGCCTTGGGAACGCTGACCATAATTTTCCCCGTTTGTCCCGCGCAGATCTCTTTGCCCCGGTCGGCTAACATGTCGGGGTTGCTGCAGTCCATGGCAAACCAGGGCGTGTAGGGCGTCTGGCGAGGTTCAATTCCAAGAAGGAATTCGGAATCGAGGAATTTCTCGCCGCGATTATTCAAGAGCATCGAGTTAATGCCGTAGCGGAAGGGGTAATTCATACCCGCGGTGACGAAAACATCTTCCCAGCCGTCCGCGTTGATGTCGCCGACGCTCACGCCCCAGGGCCAAAGCTGTTCGACGCCCATCTTGTCAGACACTTCTTCGAATTTTCCCGCACCGAGATTGTGATACAGAGCGTTGCCAAAGATAAATGAGTCAACGGGTCCGCCGAGGACATCCGGCGACGGGTGCCTTGTGATTTTTTCCTTTTCGTGAGCGGGTGATTGCTCGTCCATCATGTCGGAATGCATGTCCGTGATGAGGAGATCCATTCGGCCGTCGTTATCGTAGTCGAAGAATTTGACGCCCATGCTGCCCCAAGGCGTTCTGGGGAAATAATCGTGCGTTTTTTCGACGAACGACTTGCCGCCCTCATTCTCGTAATAGTGGCCGGCGCCTTGCATGTTCAAGAAGTAGACGCCGGGAAAGCCATCGCCCTTTATATCGGCGAAAGTGGCATCACCGCACCAGCCGTGAGGATCGAGGCCGACTTCCGCCGTGACGTCTTTGAATTTATAGTGGCCCAAATTTTTGTAGAGCACTGGATGTTCGAAGCGTTGGGGATAGAGATGGCCAAAAAATGCGTCCTTTAGGCCGACGTATTCTCCGTCGGGTCCCTTTTCGTTGCTGGTATAAACGCCGACGTTGCACACGAGCAGGTCAGGCAAGCCATCGTTGTCGTAGTCGAAGAAAAAAGCGCCGGAGGAATGAGCTGTCAGATCAAGTCCCGCTTCGTGGGTAATGTCTTTGAAGTGGCCATGGCCGTCGTTTTGAAAAAGAATGTTGCCTTGATTGACGGTGGTCACGTAGAGATCCTGGCGGCCGCTGTTATCAACATCTCCGAAGGCCGCGCCAACGCTGACGCGATCCTTTATGCCAACACCGGCTTCGCCGGTAATATTCTTAAATTTCCCGTTGCCCAAATTTTTCCAGAGCTCGTTCCCACCGAGTTGATTGACGAAATAGATGTCGTAGAGGCCGTCGCCGGTCACGTCCGCGACAGCTATCCCCGTGCCGTGATCGTAATGGACTCGCATGTATTGGTCTTTGGCGTAGGGAACCGCGTTGTGGCGGAATGTGATTCCGCTCTGCTTCAGCTGATCGGTGAAATGAAATTGGTAAAATACTTTGAACTGGCTGGCTGAATCGAGTTGCGCTTGCTTTCGTGCGGGGAGCGTGTCCAATCCTTCGTCATATTTTGGAAAGGGCACCACGGGCAGGGTGGTGTCTTGGGCGCCGCGTGAAGCCGCGAATATTCCGGTGAATGTAATAGTGAGGAAGGCGGAGAGCAGAAACCATCGAGGGGGCATTGGTCCTCCGAGATTACTAACAAGCGGGCATGCGGAGGTGCTTCCCTGGTGGAGTCGAACCGCCCAGCATTTACGGAGTCTCGAAAGCCAGCGAGTGCCGAACGCGCCGAAAATTTACCACAAATTTGTCGAGAAAAATCGATTTTGTTGAGGGAGTCGGAGGGAAGGCTGGCAGGTCATGAAGATCCCGGAGGCGGGGGCCTCCGGGCTCTGGAGGTAAATTTTGGACGCGGTCGACGTTCTTGCTACCGCAGGATCCATTCGGTTGGTTTTTCGGCGAAATGGAAGTCGGAGCGCTGGCTTGGGGTTCCGGGCCAATCCACGTGATTCACGCGAGCTTTTCCGACGAGCTTTCCGCCATTTTGAGTTAAATGGACGTCAACGATGGCGCCTTCTTTTAGCGGCACATTGCAGACGGAGAGGAAGTCATTGGCGCTCACGTTTTCCGTCATTACGCCGAGAATGAACGGAAGGCCATTCGAGTCGGTGCCGCGGAGGGTCAGAGCGACTCTCAAATGGACACGCGCCTCAGCCGGCCGGCCGCGCTCGCGCCCTGCGACGAGTCTCGTGAGTGTTTTTTTGAGACTCTCGATATCAACCGGCTTTTGGAAAAAAGCTTTTGCGCCGAGGTTTTCGCAAAATTCCTTGTCTTGATCGTTGGATTTTCCGGAGACGATGACGATTGGTATGCCCTGAGTAAAGGTTAGGGAAGCGAGCGTCTGGCAGACTTCGAAGCCCGAGTAACCGGGCATGGATAGATCGAGAAGGATTGCGTCAGGGCGATTCTGGAGCGCCAGCGCGAGAGCGTCTTCGGGCGAGCCCGTGTCCACGATGTCGTAGGAGTCCTTGAGACGGAAGCGCATTAGTTTCCGAACTGCTTCGTCGTCGTCAATCACAAGAAGCCGCGGCAGGCCGCTGGAACTCGGTTTCGATAGTGGATCAGCTGTTTTTTGGTCTGCTTTCAGCATAGTCATGGCTCTCTTGTGTGGGCGTTTTCGAGTCTTTTGGACTTTTTAGGGCAACCGAGTCTGGTTTTCCTTCGAAAATTCCATCGAGACTTCGGATCAACTGCGCTTGGGTGAACGGCTTTCGAAGAATGGAAATCCCTGCTTCCAGAACGCCATGTTCTGCGATGGCTCCGTCGGTATAGCCGGTCATGTACAGAATTTTTGTTTCGGGCCGCGTTGCAGCGAGAGTGAGGGCGAGTTCACGGCCGCTCATGCCGGGCATTACTACGTCGGTCAAAAGAAGATCGATTTTTGAAACGACTAGATCCGCGATCCTGATGGCCTCGGCCGCGTCGGGGGCTTCCAATACTGTGTAGCCGAGTTTCTTTAGCGTGTTGCTAGTGAGTTTGCGGAGCGACGCCTCGTCTTCGGCAATCAAGATGGTGCGTGGGCCGTGGGTCTTCTCGCGCGGCGTAACCGAATCGGGCTGGTCGACCGATTGACCTTCGGCGCGGGGCAAGAAGATTTTGAACGACGCGCCGCGTCCGGGTTCGCTCTCCACCCAGATGTAGCCGCCGCTTTGCTTAATGACGCCGTAAACGGTGGCAAGTCCGAGGCCTGTGCCTTTTCCCATTTCCTTGGTAGTGAAAAACGGCTCGAAAATGTGCGATTGGACTTCGGCGTCCATGCCGGTACCTGCGTCGGTGACCGACAACATGACGTAGCGGCCCGGGACGACGTACTGACGATTCTTGCGGTCTTCTTCGCGCAACTCGACATTGCACGTTTCGATTTTCAGGAGGCCGCCGCGAGGCATGGCATCGCGCGCGTTGACGGCGAGATTCATGATGACCTGATCGATTTGGCCGCGATCGGCCTTCACCATGCCGAGATCCGCGCAGGAGGTGATTTTTATGTCGATATCTTCGCCGATGAGGCGACGGAGCATTTTCTCAACGTCCGCGACGACGGCGTTGAGATCGAGGATTTTTGGCTCGAGCACCTGTTTGCGGCTGAAGGCCAGGAGTTGTTGAGTGAGAGCGGCGGCGCGGTGGCCCGCCTTTAGAATTTCGTCGACAGCTTCGCGATAGGATTCGTTGCCGGCGGGATCCTGCTCGAGGGCCTCGGCATAGCCGATGATGACGCCGAGTAGATTATTGAAATCGTGCGCTACTCCCCCGGAAAGCCTGCCGATCGCCTCGAGCTTGTGCGAAAGAACGAGCTGCTGTTCGAGCCGCCTGCGCTCGGTGATATCGCGATTCACGATGACAAGCTTCTCCACTTTTCCTTCGGGACTGCACACGGCGCTTGCGGTGGATTCGAGCATGCGCCAGTCTCCGCTTTTGTGGCGGACGCGATATTCGACGCGATTACCAACGCCACTCGATCGCGCCTGCTCAGCGGCTTTGGACACTTTCGATTGATCGTCGGGATGAATCTGCGCGTAGGCGGACGTTTGTGAAAGCTCCTCCGCGGAATAGCCGAGGACCTTTCCGTAGGAAGGGCTGTTGTAGAGGCGTTTACCGTCGGCGGTGACGACGGCGATCATGTCGGCGGCGTTTTCGGTGATGAGGCGGAAGAGTTCTTCGCGTTCAACAAGGCGCATACGAAAACGATGAATCTGAAGCTGCTGGTAGAGAACGTAGACGACGAAGAGCAGAACCATGCCGACGAGCGCACGAGTGGCCAGGTGGATGCTCGAGGTATCAAGAAAATTGAACTGGAGAGCATATACAGAGAGCGAAAAGGAAACGATGCCGACGGTAAGGAGCAGCGTGACGAGGACGCCGGAAAAAGAGAGCCACCACTGTCGCCTTTCCGCGACGCGCAGGCCGGCTTGATGCCGCGCCCTTTTTTGCGAATTGTGCGAGTGAAGGCACCTGTGGTTGAACGCTTCTGCGAACGGAAGCATGCGCGCTTTAGCGGGCGGAGGCCGTGTTGGCGATTCCGTGCGGACGCTTGTTTCCAATTAGAGAATCGGCAGAGGCGCGAGTTACTTCAGGCGTGTGGATATGTGGTGAGTAGGCGGCAAAGTTGAGACGGCGCTTGCTGTTTCAATTTGGGACAGTTTGTAATTGGATACGAGTTCATGAGCGAAGATTCGAAATGTTTTGACAGCGACTCGTTCTGGGCTTCAATCTGGTTTTCCCTTCCGGTTGGTGTGTCCCTAGCGAAGTGAACCGCGGCGATTCTCTGTGCCACAACGCAAGAGCGCCGCATTCGAATGAGCCATGCGTTTTGCAGGGCACTCCCTCTTCAGTTCAGGCCAGTCATTAGTGCTGCGTTCATTCCCATGCGGCGAGAAAAGTTTTCAGGGCGGGCGAGCCCAATGGAGCGGGTATGGCAGAGCTTCTAGAAAAGGTTCTCACCCATGTCGAGCTTGACGACGCGCAGCGAGAACAGCTCTTGCTCGAACACTTGCCGCACGTGCAACACATTGCGCGGCGAATTCATTTTCGATTGCCGCCGCAGGTGCCTCTGGAAGACCTGGTGCATGCGGGAATCCTCGGGCTGATGGATGCGGTGCGGAAATTCGATCCGAACAAAAATGTGCGCCTGAAATACTACGCGGAATTCAGGATCCGTGGGGCGATCCTCGATAGCCTGCGGCAGGTAGATTGGAGCCCGCGCGCGCTGAGAAGAAAGGCGCGCCGGCTTGAGGAGGCGGTGGCGCGTTGTGAGGCGCGGCTGGGCCGCGATGCTGCCGACACCGAGATCGCTGTTGAACTGGATGTCAGTCTCGACGAGCTACATCATCTTTTGCGCGACCTTCATGGCCTGAATCTCGGAAGTATCCACGCTGAAGAGAATCGCGCATCTCGGACCGACGGGATGAGCGTCGTGAACGGACCGACCACTGATAACGATGATCCGTTCCATCGCACGCTGCGTTCTGAGATGACGGGCTTGCTGATGCGAGCGATGGCGGCGCTATCAATTCGAGAGAGGGAAGTGATGATGCTGTATCACTTCAGGGAGCTTTCGATGAAGGCGATTGGCATTGCTTTGGGAGTCGGCGAGTCGCGGGTGTCGCAGATTCATAGCGCGGGGTTGACTCACTTGCGGGATCATTTGCAGGAATTGATGCAGCAGAAGCCGGTGCCGGCGACCGAGACGGATTCGACGGTTTGTTAGGTATGCGAGCCCAGAGAACGGCGAGAAAAGACGGGATTCGAGCGGCAGATGGCGCGAATAGCGCGTTGCGGGCGCCGGCCACTTGATTGTGAAGCAGATCGACTTTCCCCATTCTTCCAGCATCTTATTCAAGACTGTAAAACTAGGAAGCAATTGGATGACGCGGCCGTTGTTTCGCCCGCGTTTCTTGCGCCGAAGCTGACGAAAATCGCCGGCCCTTCGAGGCTCCCTTCGAAAACTCAGGGCTGGCAGAGCAGGCCGGCGCTACAAGTGCAACGCGGCATTTGCGGCGTGGTACGCGGGGTGAAATTGACGCGGTAACAGAAGGAAACCAAAAGCGGCTGCAAACCGTCGCATTGACAGGCGCGCTATTCCCGGTTTGTCGAAGTGCGGGGATTTCTGGGGATACTGGTATTCCAACGGTGATGGTTTCGAGCGACAGATTTTTAGGCGGGTAGGCCTTCCATCCTTGGCGGGCACATCCGATAATATGGAGTTCGAGAAAGACTGACCTTAGAGCGAGCGGCGGCTCGCCCTTACGCCGCCCCTGCGCCTCTAAACAATAGCTGGAACGTGGACGAAAGCGTACGAAAGAGGACTGACTTTGCCTGAATATTTGACCAACCCAGAAAGCCCTGAGAACGACTCGCGTTCTGCCCCGGACGAGTCGCGATCTGCGTCCCACGAGCCGGGGTATGGCTCGCACGACTTGCGCTCTTCGTCGAACCAGCCGCCCGCCCGCAAGAGCCGCTGGTGGATTTGGGCGCTCGTGATCATCATCGTGATCGGCGCATACATCTATCATCAACGCGAGGAAGCGATGGCCTCGAAGGCTTCGGCCGCGCCCGCAGTTCGAGCGGTGCCGATCCAAAGCGCGACCGCTCATACGGGAGACATCGGCGTATTCATCAATGCACTGGGCACTGTGACTCCCGTCTATACGGTGACGGTGACGAGCCGCGTGCAGGGCGAAATTACGCACGTGTATTACCGCGAAGGACAGATCGTTCGCAAAGGCGATCCGCTTCTCGATATCGATCCAAGACCCTACGAAGCGGCGCTGGCTCAGGCCGAGGGACAACTGGCGCACGATCAGGCCGTGCTGAATAAAGACAAAATCGATTTGGATCGCTATCAACTCGCGTTCAACCGGAATGCGATCGCGAAACAGCTGCTCGACGATCAAGAACAGACAGTGCTGCAGGATGAAGGCACGGTAAAGAACGATCAGGGCGCGGTGGACAATGCCAAAGTGAATCTCATCTATTGCCACATCACGTCGCCGATTGACGGGCGGGTGGGTCTACGACTGGTGGATCCTGGGAATATTGTGCAGGCAAACAGCACGACGGCGCTCGTGGTGGTGACCCAGCTTCAGCCGATTACAGTGATATTCAGCGTTGCCGAAGACTACCTGCCGCAGATTCAGAAGGAATTGAAGGCGGGGCATCGTTTGGACGTGATGGCATTCGATCGCGATCAGCAGACAAAAATCGCGAGCGGCAGCCTTCTGACGCTCGACAATATTATTGATACGACTACCGGAACGGTGAAGCTGAAAGCAATTTTCCCTAATGGAGACGCCGCTTTATTTCCCAATCAATTCGTGAACGCGCGGCTCACGGTGACCACTTTGAAAAACGCGACCCTCGTCCCGACCGCGGCGATTCAACGGAATGCGCAGGGCGCGTTTGTTTACGTAATCAATTCCGATCAGACTGCTTCGATTAAAAGCATCACGGCTGGGGCGGCGGATAACGATTCGACTTCCGTGCAGGGCATAAAGCCGGGAGACGTAGTTGCGATAAACGGTTTCGACAAGCTGCAAGATGGGGCAAAGGTGGCAGTGCGAAAGGGCGGCGGGGAGGGTAGCGGGGGATCGGGCGCCGGAGGGAACGGCGCGGGCGGAGGAACACAGGGACGATGAGTCCGTCGCGCCCATTCATTCTTCGGCCGGTGGCAACGTCGCTGCTGATGGTGGCGATTCTGCTGGCCGGGTTCGTCGCGTACTTGCAGCTTCCGGTATCGGCGCTGCC
>Ga0182018_10000994_pt1 | contig 34243 bp, 23 predicted proteins | sample 812P2MmetaG_FD_120490 | JGI IMG/M metagenome (GOLD analysis project Ga0182018, IMG submission 120490) | Permafrost microbial communities from Stordalen Mire, Sweden - 812P2M metaG | ecosystem: Environmental > Terrestrial > Soil > Wetlands > Permafrost | place: Sweden: Stordalen | collected...
ACCGTTAACGCCAGCACCCCGAACATCAAATGCGCCATCACTTTAGCGGCGCCTCGTACGCGGATCTCCCGCGCTCCAAACTCGTCCTTCAATCGTCCGTTCACCCGCTCCACCATGGTGCGCGAGGGCTTGCGAGCGATCGGAGGCAACCCCGATCGGCTTGCGGCGGCGCGGCGGCAGCCAGGCAGTATCGCCGGATACTTTGAATTGCACATCGAACAAGGCGGACGGTTGGAGCAGGAGAAAGTGGATATCGGGGTGGTGGAAGGGATCGTGGGAATTCTGCATTCGGAAGTCACGATCGAGGGCTTTGCCAACCACGCCGGCAGCACACCAATGGACCAGCGGCAGGATGCGTTACTTTCCGCGGCCCGCTTCATCGAAAAGGTCAACCAGGTGGTTACCAGCATGCCGGGGACGCAGGTTGGCACGGTTGGATGGATCAAGGCCGAACCCGGCGCATACAATGTAATCCCAGGAAAAGTCGTGCTCGGGCTGGAACTGCGCGACTTGGACGAAAAGAAGTTCGCCGGTTTGTTCAACCAGATTCGGACGGAAGCCGACGCATTGGGCAAACTCAATGAGACACGTTTTCGCTTTACCGAACCGGCGATTGTCCACCCTGCACTTACCGACAATGGGATGAGACAGCTTATCGACGAAACCGCCCGCTCGCTCGGCTTCTCAACGAAATGGATGCCCAGCGGGGCCGGACACGACGCCCAGGAGATTGCCGGGATCGGGCCGGTGGGCATGATTTTCATCCCGAGCATCGGCGGGATCAGCCATGCTCCGAGAGAGTTTTCGCGCCCGCAGGACATCGAGAACGGCGCCAACGTTCTGCTGCAGACGGTCCTGGCCTACGACAAGCGGTAGGGATCACCGCGCGTGAACGCTACACCTGGGCGAAGCCACCATCGACAAACAACTCGATTCCGGTGACGAAACTGCTGTCTTCGGACGCCAGGAACACGGCTGCCTTGGCGATCTCATCGGCGGCACCCAAGCGACCCAGCGGCACGGTGGAGCCGATGCTGTTGAGCCGATCCCGACCGGCTTGGGCGGAGCCGAGCAACTCGCGCAAACCTTCCGTGTCGATGGGTCCGGGGCTGATGGCGTTTACCCGGATTCGACGCGCCTTGAGATCGGTGGTCCAGGTACGGGCGAACGAGCGCACGGCCGCCTTGGTGGCGGCATAGACGCTGTTTGACGCCATCCCTTTGCTGCCGACTACCGAGGCATTGAGAATGATGGATGCGCCGTCGGGCAGCAGAGGCAGCGCTTTTTGTACGGTAAAGAGCAGGCCCTTCACATTGGCGCCGAAGATGCTGTCGAAATGCTCTTCGTCGATGGTTCCCAGCGGAGCGTATCTGGCGATGCCAGCATTGGCAAAGACGATATCGAGCTTGCCCTTCTCTTTTTCGATCTGCTCGAACAGCCGATCCAAATCGCCGAGCTTCGCGACGTCCCCCTGCACCGCCGTGACATGGGACCCAACCTGTTTCAGCGCCTCGTCCAGTTTCGATTGTGTCCGGCCGGTGATAAAGACGTAGGCGCCCTCCTGCACGAAGCGTTTCGCCGTAGCCAAGCCAATGCCGCTGTTGCCGCCGGTGATCAGTGCAACTTTTCCGTCAAGCTTTCCCATTGAAGGCCTCCTCGAGATATGTGCCCACCTTGTAGATGTGACCAACCGTCGGCGGGGTGCACGCTCGACAGACGATTGCAGCGGCGCAACAGGCGTTATCATGAGTCTCTTACCCGGAGAGGAAGCGCCCGTATGCAACTTCACAGCAATCGTCTGTCCCTAGCCGTAGCGGTCAGTTTGGTCATTTCGGGCGCTGCCCGCGCTCAGAATCCGGCTCCGGACCTGACCACACAACCGACGCTCTACGTGGTGGGGTACGCACACCTCGATACGGAATGGCGCTGGGAGTATCCCCAGGTCATCAACGAGTATCTGAAAGATACTCTGCAACGGAATTTCGATCTGTTTGAAAAATACCCGCACTACGTTTTCAACTTCACCGGGTCGAACCGGTACCGCTTCTTCAAGGAATATTATCCGGCGGATTTCGAGAAACTAAAGAAATACGTGGCGGCCGGACGATGGTACCCGGCGGGCTCTTCGGTGGAAGAGGGGGATGTGAATGCACCCAATGCGGAGGGCATTATCCGCCAGGTCCTGTATGGCAATAACTGGTTCCGCAAGGAATTCGGCAAGGCCAGCGCGGAATATATGCTGCCCGATTGTTTCGGATTTCCCGCGTCGTTGCCCAGCATCCTGGCGCATGCGGGTGTGAAGGGCTTCTCCACGCAGAAACTGGTGTGGGGGTCGTCGGCGCCCGGAGGCGGTCCGGATTCTCTGGAAAAGACACCCGAAAACATCCCGTTCGACGTGGGGGTGTGGGTAGGGCCCGATGGTAACAGCATCGTGGCCGCTTTGAACCCGGGCGATTACGTGGGCAATGTGACGACCGATCTCAGCAAGCCGCTGCCGCCGCCCGGTCCCCTGGCAGCGCTGGATGACGTGATGCAGAAATTGCGGGATCTGGGACGTCCTCAGGCCGGTGCGCCCGACCCCAATGGCCCGCTGAGAGCTTCTTTGAACGCACAACGGCAGGCGCTTGCCCGCCTGCAGCGCGACCAGAATTTCAGCCGCTATCAAGGCGATTGGGCCGCGCGTGTGGAACAGAACGGCAAGGTCAGTGGCGTCTTCACGGACTATCATTATTTCGGCACTGGCGACATCGGCGGCGCGCCGAAGGAGGATTCCGTCAAAATGCTGGAATCTATCGTCACCAAGAGCGGCGGCATGGGCGATGGCCCGGTGCGAGTGATTCCGGCCCGCGCCGACCAGATGTTCCTCGACCTGACGCCAGCGGAAATCGCCGGCCTGCCTCGCTTCAGCGGAGAGATGGAGCTGACCAACCATTCGGCCGGGTCGCTCACTTCGGAAGCGTACGTGAAGCGGTGGCTCCGCAAACAGGAGACCCTCGCCGACGCCGCCGAAAAAGCCTCGATTGCCGCCGAATGGCTGGGCGGCCGCAAGTATCCGCTGGAGCGGCTCAACAACGCGTGGACGCTGGCCATGGGCTCGCATTTCCACGACATCGCGGCTGGGACGGCTAGCCCCAAAGCATATGAGTTCGCCTGGAACGACCAGATTATTTCGCTGAACCAGTTCGCCAGTGTGCTTTCGAGCGCGACGGAAACGGCGGCAGCCGCGCTCAACACGCAGACGGCGGGCATCCCGGTGGTGGTCTACAACGTTTTGAACGTGGCGCGCGAGGACATAGTGGAAGCCAAGGTGGATCTGCCGGCCGGCACGAAGGCTGTTCGCGTGACGGGACCTGACGGCAAGGATACGCCGGCGCAGCTTTCCGGCGGCAAGGTGCTCTTCCTGGCCAAAGCGCCTTCGGTGGGATACGCGGTCTACGATATCTCGCCGGCCCCGGCGGCGGCTTCTTCCACGCTTACGGTATCGGAGTCGTCGCTCGAAAATCAGCGCTACCGCGTTACCATCGACAGCCATGGCGACGTCTCCAGCATCTTCGACAAGTCGCTAGGCCGTGAGTTGCTGTCGGCGCCGGCGCGCCTGGCGATTTCCTACGACAATCCGGCGCAGTGGCCGGCCTGGAATATGGATTGGGACCAGGAGCAGGCCGCACCGCGGTCGTACGTGGGCGGCGCGGTGAAGGTCCGCGTGGTGGAGAACGGACCGGTGCGCGTGGCGGTGGAAATCACGCGGGAGACGGAAGGGTCGAAGTTCGTCCAGACCATCAGCCTGGCGGCCGGAGACGCCGGCAACCGCGTGGAGATCGGCAATGCGATCGACTGGAACACCAAGGAGGCCAATTTGAAGGCTACCTTCCCGCTTACCGCATCGAACCAGATGGCCACTTACAACCTGGACATCGGCGCCATTCAGCGGCCCACCGCGGAGGCGCGAAAGTTCGAAGTCCCCTCGCACCAATGGGTGGATCTCACGGACGCGTCGGGTACATTCGGGGCCACCGTTCTGACGGATTGCAAGAACGGATCGGACAAGCCGCGCGACAACGTCATCCGCCTGACTCTGCTGCGCACTCCCGGGACGCGCGGAGCGGCGGAATACCGCGACCAGGGGACGCAGGACCTGGGCCATCACGAATTCGTTTACGGTATCGCCGGGCATGCCGGCGATTGGCGGCAGGGCCACACGGACTGGCAGGCGTATCGCTTGAACCAGCCGCCGATCGCCTTCGAAACTGCGCGGCACGGCGGGGCGCTGGGCAAGGAATTCTCGATGCTGCGAACCAGCAATCCGAACATCCGTGTGCTGGCGATGAAGAAAGCGGAGCAGAGCGAGGAAGTGGTCGTGAGGCTGGTGGAGACTACCGGGCGGCCGGCGGACAACGTTCGCATCTCTTTCGGGGCCCCGCTCACGGCGGCGCGCGAGGTGAATGGCCAGGAGCAACCCGTGGGTCCGGCAACCATCGCCGCGGGAGCGCTGGCGACGTCCTTCACGGCCAATCAGCCGCGGACATTTGCCGTGAGGTTGGCCGCCGCCCCGACAAAGGTCCCGCCGGTGGAATCGCGGGCCGTGACGCTGCCGTACAACCTGGCGGCCGCGACCGCCGATGGCTCCAAATCGGCGCCGGGATTCGATGCGCAAGGGCGGGCGTTGCCGGCTGCCATGCTGCCGGCCGAAATCGATTTCGGCGGAGTGATTTTCAAGATGGGTCCCGCCGCGGCGGCCAACGCGGTAGTGGCGAAGGGACAGAATGTCGATCTGCCGGCCGGTTCCTACAATCGAGTGTACGTGCTTGCGGCATCGGCCGGCGGCGACCGGAAGGCCACTTTCCACGTGGGAGAGAACGCCATCGAGCGGACCATCCAGGATTGGGGCGGGTTGATCGGCCAATGGGATTACCGCGTCTGGAACGGACCGGAGAAAGACCCGTACCCCGACATGGTGAAGATCATGCCCGGCTACATCAAGCGCGCCGACCTGGCCTGGTATAGCTCGCATCGCCATTCGGCCGACGGCGCCAATGAGACCTACGCGTATTCGTACCTGTTCGCGTACTCGATGGATCTGCCTCCGGGCGCGAAGAGCTTGACCTTGCCGGACAACGACAAGATCCGCGTGATGGCGATCTCGGTGGCGCGGGAAGGTCCGGGGGTACGGCCGGTACAACCGCTGTACGACACCCTGGAGCGGTAAGCCTGAAGAGTTGTACAATGCTCTCAGGAGGGCTTGTAACATGAGAGCTCTTGGCGGCCTTTTACTCGCACTCGCATTTACCGGCGGACTTTCCGCCCAGTACCGCGGCGCCATTAGCGCGCGGGGCAGCGGCGGCTCACGGTTTGGGTCACCCGGGACTGGCATGCACGGGACTCGCTATGGCATCTCCAGCAACTCGATGTACGCCTTTCCGATATACGTTCCGATGTACGATCCGTCGTTATATGGCGCGCAATATGGAGCGCCCGGTACGGATGGGGGTCCGGCTCCCATGCAGGCTGCGCCGAACGTCATCGTGATTTACCCGCCGCAGGGAGCTCCCATGGCCGGCCCCGAGACCGCGCATCCTTCGATGCAGATCTATCAGCCGATGCAGCCGGACACTCCGCAGACGGGTCAGGCGGCGCAGGAGGAGACTGCCGACCACTACCTGTTCGCGTTCAAGGACCATTCCATTTACTCGGCCGTGGCTTACTGGGTGGATGGCGACACGCTGCACTATTTCACCAACGGAAGCACCCACAACCAGGCTTCGCTCTCGCTGCTGGATCGCGATCTGACGATGCGGCTCAACAAAGAGTCCGGTGCGGAACTGAAGCTGCCGCCGGTGAAGTAGCGGGGTCTACTCCCACTCGATGGTGCCGGGCGGTTTGTGGGTGAGATCGTAAAACACTCCGGCCACGCCTTCGACGGTCATCAGTTCTCCGCACATCGATTGCAGCAATCGGGGATCCATGGAGACCGATTGCGCGGTCATCCCGTCCACGGAATCCACCGGCCGCAGGACCACGGAATCGGGAGCTTCGTCAGTCCCCAGGGGGATCAAAATGACCGGGAACTGCCAGACCTTCCGGTCATAGCCGCTGTGGTGGGAGATTCGGCGCACGATGGCGTCGGCTTGCCGCAGGCGGGCCAGACGGGTGGGAGAGAGCGTAGCGGCGCGGACCCGCATTCCGGCAACGGGGCCGCACCCGGCAACCTGCGCGATGACGCGGTTGACGCCGCGGAGCCGGTTGGTCAACGCGGTAGCGCGAGCGTGGTCCACATCGTCGATAGCGAGGACCGGGGCGTAGGTCCGCGAATCCCCCTGAACACCGACCGAATGCACGGGGACGATCCAGCCATCGGCGGTCGTCTCGACCGGGGCGTCCGATTCCGCGCAGAGGCAGCGAATGGCGAGTCCGGGACCGGGAAACGGATGCCGGTCCAGGAGATCTTCGGGCAGCCCCAGTTCGCGGCCCACCTCGCGCACTTCATCCTTGTAGAACGATTTCAGCGGCTCCACGATGCGGCCGGCCAGGATCAGCTTCTGAATGCCGGCCACGCGGTTGTGGTGGGTCTTGATCACGGCAGCCTTGGCCGTGCCGCCGCTCTCGATGGTGTCGGGGTAAATGGTGCCCTGGCCCAGAATCCAGCGCTCATCGGCCAAGCTGCGCGATTCGACGATGCGTTCCTGCACGCGCACGAATTCTTCGCCGATGATGTGGCGTTTCTTCTCGGGCTCGGTGACGCCCGAGAGAGCGGTCAGAAATTGCTCTTCGGCATGTTCCACGGTCAAGCCGCCCAAGCCGCTCACGAACTCGGTTTCGCCTTCGCGCATCAGGCCGGTATCGACATAGACGCCGCGGACGCGGTCGCCGCCCAGCGCGCGCCGGCACAGGGCGAAGGCCACGCTCGAATCCACGCCGCCGCTGACGAAAAAGAAGACGCTGCGATCGCCGGTAGCCTGGCGGATTTCCTGCTCGATCAGCGGCACGCGATGGCGCGGGTCCCAATCCTTTTCGCAGGCGCAGACGCGGAAGACGAAGTTGGACAGGTATTCCATGCCGCGGACGGTATGGACCACTTCGGGGTGGAACTGCAGGCCGTAGAGGCGGCGCGTGGAATCGGCGATGGCCGCAACGGCGCAGGTATCGGTGCGGCCCACCACGGAGAAGCCGGCCGGCGGCGCTTCCACCACGTCGCGATGGCTCATCCAGATCTGCTGGCTGCCGGAGAGGCCGCCGAACATCGGGTCGGAAGTCGGGTCGAGGTGGAGCGTGGCCAGGCCATATTCGCCGCGGTCGCCGGGACGGACGCGTCCGCCCATCAGGTAGGCCATCAGTTGCAGGCCGTAGCAGATGCCGAGCACCGGCTGGCCGGTAGCGAAGATGGCCGGATCGGCGGTGGGACTGCCGGGATCGTAGACGCTGCCGGGACCGCCCGAGATGATGAGGCCTTTGGCGAACGCAATCTCCGCGGCGGGAGTTTCGCTGGCGCGCACTTCGGCATACACGCCCAGGTCGCGGACCTTGCGGGCTTCCAGGTGGCAGTATTGGCCGCCGGCGTCCAGAACGATAATCTGCGGAGTGGGCGTCAAATAGAAATAGTAGCAGGAGAGGCCGCTACGCTATCGGGCGGTGCGGGCCGCCGCTCGGGTGGTGAGATCGGCGGACGCCTGCGTCAGCCCTTCGGAGGTGGCCGTCACGTGGATGGCTCCGGCCGGGCCGGGCTTCGACCGTACGATGAGCAGCGCCAGTCCGGCAAACGCCTTGCGATGGTCGGCCTGGAACGGCTCTTCGCTGGCGGCGCTGCCGTTGTCGACCGCTTCAATCCTGCCCGCTCCCGTGACGTTGAAGTGGACCAGCGAATCCGCCATGGGGCAGAGGTTGCCGTCCTTGTCTTCGATGCGAACGGTCACGAACGAAAGATCGTCGCCGTCGGCGGCGATGGCGGACCGGTCCGGCGCCAGCTTGATCTTCGCGGGTGCGCCGGCGGTCTTGATTTCGTCTACGGCCACCTGCTTTCCGCCCTGGTAGGCGACGGCCTTCAGCGATCCCGGTGCGTAGGGCACCTGCCATTCCAGGCGCCACTTGCTGACGAATTTGCCGTCCTTGATCAAGTCCTTACTATCGGTCTGGCCCACCCCGGTGACCACGTTGCGGCCCACCGGCAATTCCACCGGGTCGGCGAACCGCTTCTTGCGGCCCAGCGACTTGCCATTGAGGAACAGCTCCACTTCGTCGGCATTCGTGTAGGCCATCACGGGAATCGGCTGGCCTTCGTGGCCGGCCCAGTTCCAGTAGGGCAGCACATGCACCATGGGCTTCTTGGTCCACTCACTCTGGTAGAGGTAGTAGCGGTCCTTGGGGAAACCGGCGAGGTCCACAAAGCCGAAGTACGAACTGCGGGCCGGCCAATCGGTCGCTACGGTTGCGCCGCGGCCGCCGAAGTAGGGGGTGGGCTCGCCGATATAGTCGAAGCCCGTCCAGACGAATTCGCCCAGCACCTGGGGCAGCTTTTCCTGATAGAGGAACTCCACATCCGGGCAATAAGCCCAGGGCGGCGCGATGATGTCATAGCCGGTGAGTTGGAGCGATGCATGCTTTTCGTACTTTTCCACGGGAAGGTGATACACGCCCCGCGAACTCACGCACGAGGCGGTCTCGGACCCGAAGACGATCCACCCGGGATGATCCTTCAAGATCTGCTCATACATCCACGGCCGGTAGTTGATGCCCGGGAGGTCCACGTTTTCGGCCAGATGATTCTTGATGGCGGCTTCGGGACTGTTGAACGCCGAGGTGGTGGGCCGCGTGGGATCTTCCTGGTGGAACAGGCCGGTGAGCCGCTTGGCCTCGTCTCCGCCGGTGGGGCTGCTCTGCTCCGGAATTTCGTTGCCGATGCTCCACATGATGACGCTGGGATGGTTCCGGTCGCGGCGCACGAAGTCGCGGACGTCGCGCTCGCTCCATTCGGCGTAATACTTGCTATAGCCGTTGGGAACCTTGGGGCGCAGCCACATGTCGAAGGATTCATCCATCACCACGATGCCCAGCCGGTCGCAGAGTTCCAGCAGTTCGGGCGACGGCGGGTTGTGGCTGGTGCGCATGGCATTCACGCCGGCGCCTTTCAGGATCTGCAATTGACGCTCGGTGGCGCGCCGGCTGACGGCGGCTCCCAAAGCGCCCAGATCGTGATGGTCGCAGACCCCCTGGAGTTTCACGGCCCGCCCATTCAGCAGAAAGCCCTTCTGCTTGTCGAATGCGATGGAGCGGATACCGATGGGCGTGACATAGCGGTCCACTACGCGGTTGCCTTCCCGGATCTCACTGACGACGCTGTACAGGTAAGGACGGTCGATGTCCCAACGTTGCGGTTTGGTCACGGTCAGGCTGGCGGTAACGGTCTGGTTGCCGTCCGGCGGTATGGACGCGTCGTTCGAGGCGCGCGCGACGGTGGCGCCGGCCTCATCGACGATGGTGGTCGACAGTGCGATCTTCGCCTCGCCCGTCCCACGATTACGCATTTCCGTCTTCACCGCGACGGTCGCTTTGTCGGCCGAAACCTCGGGCGTGGTCACGAACGTTCCCCAGGTTCCGACATGGACGGGTCCGGTGATATCGAGCCAGACATTGCGATAGATTCCCGCGCCGGGATACCAGCGCGAAGAATGGTCTTCGGGCGTCAGCCGCACCGCCAGCATGTTCTCCCTGGCGCCATAGTTGAGGTAGGGAGTCAGATCGAACGAGAAGCTGATGTACCCATAGGGCCGGTTGCCGAGTTCGTGACCGTTCAGCCAGACGTGGGCGTTGTTCATGGCGCCATCGAACATCACGCTGACGTATTTTCCCTTGGCGCTCTCGGGGAGGGTGAACGCTTTGCGATACCAGCCGGTTCCGAAGATCGGCAACGCCCCGGTATGGGGATTCTGAGTGGAATCGAAAGGTCCTTCAATGGCCCAATCGTGCGGCAGGCGGAGTTCCCTCCACGCGGAATCCTGGAAATCCGGCTGTTCGGCGTTAGGGGCGTCGCCTTTGAAGAAGCGCCAGCCATCGTCGAAGTTCAGGCGACGCTCGCCCGAGACCGGGATGGCGGTGGCGGCGGCGAGTTTCTGTGGGAGGGCTGCCGAGGCGGCCACGGCACAAAGGCCGGCGACGACCAGGCGCCGGAACGTGCGTTGGTTCATGTTGACTCTGCTCCTTAGGAGGTGATCCTCCATAGTAGGACCTCAAGCGGCGGATTGCACCCGAACTAAAGGTGGGGCAGATCCGCTAATCGGCTTTGGCTACTTCGACCGCGAAGACATACGTAGGGCCGAACATGTTGGAACGAAAGACCACCCACTTCTGGTCGGGCGTGAAGCTGACATTCGGCTCCAGACGGTAGTTGTGCTTGGACATGTTCACCAGACGCTCGGAGTGAAAGACGCCGGCGTCCACGAAGCCGGGCAGGCGGATGCCGTCGCGGTTGGGAATGCGCTCGGGGTGGAAGAGATAGATCCATTGGCCGTCTTTGGCATGGGCCACCTGGCCCGGATCGCCGCCATCGCCGCAGAACAGCGTGCCGTCGCGGGTCACGTTGAAATGGATGGACCATTCGTTGCGGTCCAGTTGGTACCACGTGCGCTCGCCGGTTTCCACGGCATAACCGGCCAGCCAGAAAACTTCGCCGCGGGGCGTTTGCAAGTCGTACCAGATGGTCTTGCCATCGACGCTCCAAAATTCGTGGCCGGCAATTTCCATCGTCATGGTGCGGGTGTGGACCTTGGTGACCTGGCTGCCATCGGTGCGGATGGTCCAGATGCGATCCACCTTGTGCCAGGGTCCCTCGTGGCAGAACATCAGCAGGGAGGGGTCGGTAGGCGAAAACTCCAGATGGTTCAGCCAATCGGTGCTGGTGTGGATGACCTTCATCTCGCCGGTCTTGATGTTGAGGGTGAATAGGCCCATGGGATAGTGGGCCGCCAGGCGCTGCTCCATCATCTGGCCTTTGTTCTGCGGCTGTTCGAGCTGCTGCGGGGCTTCCGGGCGGTTGGGATTGTAATCCGCGGCGTTGGCTTCGGTGTAGGTACCCGCCAGCAGAGTCTCGTCCGCGTTGACCGTGACGATGGACGATGTCGTGCCGCGGCGCGGCATTTTGGCGATCTCGCGCGTGATTCCGCTCTCCACGTCGGTGGCGCAGACGGTGGCGTTGTCCTTGATGTAGTACACGTTTTGGGTCTTGCGCCCGGTAACGATGATCCGCACCTTGCCGGTGACCACTTGTTTTGTGGCGTAGGTCTTGAGGTCCAGCACGGAGATGCCGGCGGGCGTGGTGTAGACCATCTTCTTGAGGTCGGCGGTGTACCCGTTCTGGTTGAAATACAGGCTGGCGCTGCCGGGTTCGTCAGTGAGCCTGACGACGCGGTGCCCGGTGTCGGGATCGATCCAGGATTTCGGCGTCGCCTGCGAGTACAACCAAAAAGGAAGGCAGAGAGCCGTGACTGCGGCAATTCGGGGGCGCATGCAAAGATCATGGCACACGGCTTCGCCCGGCGCCACATGACTGGTGAGCGCCGGCCTAGTGAGCGCCCGCTATCGCCGCGGCGCGCCGTTGCAGTTCCTCTTCGGACACGTCTTCGAAATGCGTGCCGATCCACCACTGGATGCCGTTCGCGCTCACCACTCCGCCACTGCGGTCGCCGTACATCTGGTCGGACGGTTCGCGAACGGACACCGCTCCGTGTTCCAGAGCGCGCTTGTAGACCGCATCCACGTCCTCCACGTACATATAGAGCATGGCTGGTACGGATTTAAAGCTATCGCCGGCTTGGCCCAGCATCAGCATGGAGGTGCCGATCTTCAGGGTAGCGTGCATGATTGCGCCATCCGGACGCTTCGAAAGGTGCACGACCTGGGCGTCGAACGCCGCTTTTGCGAATTCCACTTCCTTCTCCGCATCACCCACAACCAGGTACGGAGTCAATGTGTGGAACCCCTCGGGAATCGGTCGGACTTTGTCTGGCATACGATTATTCTCCTCCTAAAACGCGCGCCCATACTGAAGCGGCGGTTTCAGATCGGCTCCCAACTCTTTGGCGGCGTGCAGCGGGAAGTAGGGATCGCGCAGGAACTCGCGGGCCAACAGGACCAGATCCGCCTGGCCTGAGCGAATGATTTCTTCAGCCTGCCGAGGAGTGGTGATCATGCCCACGGCGCCGGTCGCAATGGCGGCTTCGCGCCGGACACGCTCGGCAAACGGAACCTGGTAGCCCGGCCCCATGGGGATCTTCTGGTCCATGGACAAACCGCCCGACGAGCAGTCGACCAAATCCACTCCCAGCGGCTTCACGCGGCGGGCCAACTCGACCGAATCGGCGATGTCCCAGCCGCCGGGAACCCAGTCGGTGGCCGAGATCCGCAGGAAGAGCGGCAGGCGCTCCGGCCAGACCTCGCGGATGGCTGCAGCTACTTCCAACGTGAATCGGATGCGGTTCTCGCAACTGCCACCGTAGGAATCCGCGCGATGGTTACTGAGCGGCGACAGAAATTCGTGGGCCAGGTAGCCGTGCGCGCCGTGGATTTCCACCAGTCGGAACCCGGCTTCGAGCGCGCGCGTGGCGGCGTCGCGGAACGACTTCACCACTTCCGCGATTCCCGCGGGCGTCAGTTCCTCAGGCGCGGGATCTTCGGGCCGGAACGGGATCGGGCTGGGAGCGGCGGTTTGCCAGCCCCCTTCGGACGCCGGAATGGCGGCGCCGCCGTCCCATGGAGTGCGCACGCTGGCTTTCCGCCCGGCATGCGCCAATTGGATGCCGGCCACTGCGCCGCGAGCGTGGATATACCGCGCGATGCGCGACAGAAACTCAATGTGATCGTCTTTCCAAATACCCATGTCGGCGGGGGAGATGCGGCCGCGAGCGTCCACGGCGGAAGCCTCCATCATGACGAGCCCGGCTCCGCCGGCGGCGCGGCTGCCCAGGTGAACCAGATGCCAGTCGTTGGCGAAGCCGTCTTCGGAGGAATACTGGCACATGGGGGACACGGCGATCCGGTTGCGGAAAGTGACCTCCCGCACTGTGAACGGAGAGAACAGGTGGATATGGTTGGCACTCATCGGATTCAGTATGGCAGGTTATACTGAAAGTACCCCATGCGAGGCACGCGCTGGCTCCTGCTGGTGGCGATCGCGGCAATCCTTGTCGGCGTCGGCCTCAAGTATCGAGCGCTACAACACACCGCCCACCTGCAATCTCCGCCTAAGCCGGATTCCCTGCCGTCCGATCTTCAATCGCTGAGCCAGGATTATCACTGGGTGAAGAAGGATTCGCCCCACGACCAGTGCGCGCGAGTGGACATCTTAGCCCACGAGATCAAAGCCGTCCGCGATTCGCAGCATGTCAATCTCGCCAACGTCAAGCTGAAGCTTCTCAACAAGTCATGCACTTCCTACGACCTGGTGGAGAGCGACGCGGCCACGCTTTTCCGGGACGAACACCGCATGTACGCCGATGGCCCGGTCAAGATCACTCTCAACATTCCCCTCCATCCCGACCCGGCAAAACCGCAGCATACACCGGTCTCGGTGCAGTCTTCGAGCGTCACCTTCGACACCGATTCGGGCCGCGCCGAGACCGGCAAAGCCACCCACTTCATTTTTGAGCACGGCGATGGCGACGCCGTGGGAGCGGTTTACGACCCGACCGACCGGGTTCTGGAGCTGAAAAGCGCGGTGGTGGTGAACTGGCGGTTCGTCGGGCCGAATGCCAAACCCATGAAGATCGAAGCCGGCAACCTGGTGTACCGCGAAGCCACCGCGCAGGTGTTTCTGACGCCCTGGGGAAAGATGGTCCGCGGCGACACCACCATGGATGGGGAGAACGTGGTGATTCAACTGCAGTCGACGGACGACGGCGAGAAGATTCGCCATACCGTTCGGCAGATTCAGGCGGACCACGGTCACGGCACCGAAGACGACACGCTTCGAAGGCGCAAACTGAACTACGGGGCCGACCACCTGGTGGTGGATTATGATAGCGCGGGGCAGGTGCAGGCCATCGGAGGGCAAGGCAACGCGCGGCTGGTGTCGACGGCGGAGGCCTCGGAAACCACGGTTGCGGCGAACCATGTGGAAATGGCGTTCACGATGGACGACAAGGAGAGCCATCTATCCCGAGTGGTGGCTGAGGGTCACGGCGAAGTGACCGCCAAACCGCTGGCCGTTCCCGGCCGGGACTTGAGCGAAACGCACATCCTGCGGAGCGACAATCTGGACATGAAAATGCGGCCCGGCGGGCGCGAGATCGAGACCGTGGTCACGCGCTCTCCGGGCACGCTGGAGATTCAGCCCAACCTTCCGGTTCAGCACCATCGTCTGCTCGACGGCAGCCTGATGACCATTCTGTACGGACCGCAAAACCGGCTTCAGCAACTCAACGTATCGGACGCGAAGACGCTGACGGATCCTACCGCCGAGGAGCGGAAACGCAACCGGATCCCGTTCACGACATCCAGTAAGGGCCTGGTCTCGCATTTCGACCTGCAGACGGGCAAGATGAGTTCCACGGAACAATTCGGCAATTTCGCTTACAACGAAGGCGACCGAAAGGCCAGCGCGGCCAAGGCGACGCTGGATAACGATACGATCGTGCTGGATACCGGAGCGCGCATGTCGGACGCGAGCGGATCCACGCGCGCGGACCGCATCCACATGGACGAGCGCACAGGCGACTTCACCGCGGACGGTAACGTGAATTCCAGCCGCATGCCGGAACGCGATCCCAACAAAAACTCCCAGATGCTGAACGGCGACGAGCCGCTGAACGCCCAGGCCCGCAAGATGGATTCGCACGATCAAAACCACGTGTTTCACTACGAGGGCGGGGTGGTGATGTGGCAGGGCGCCAACCGGATCGCCGGCGACGTGGTGGACGTGGATCGGAACAAGAAGATCCTCAAAGCCGACGGCCACGTGGTCACCACCTTCTGGGACGAGCCGAAGAAGGACGCGGATGCGAAGACTACCGCCGATTCCAAGAGTTCGAAAAGGAACCCGGACAAGCCGGCAAGCTCGACGGTGGTGCGCGCGCCGCACCTCAGCTATACCGATGACGACCGGGTGGCCGTCTACACGGGTGGGGTGATTCTGGATCACTCCGGAACGCATGTCACCAGTACGGACCTGCGCGCCATCCTGGCGGACGCGAATGCCGATTCGCGTTTGGAAAAGGCTTTTGCGGATGGCAACGTGGTGATTCACTGGGTGAATCCATCGCGTACGCGCGTGGGAAGCAGCCAGCATGCGGAGTACTATACCAGCGACCAAAGGGTCTTCATGACCGGCGGCCGGCCCAAATTCGACGACAGTTGCAAGGGCTCGACCGAGGGCAACGAATTGACCTACTTTGCTAACGATGATAGGCTGCTGGTTAATGGCAAGTCCGGCCAGCCTTCCCAAAGCCGAATCAATCGGGCCTGCAAATAATCCCCGGATGAGCAAGCTGGAGACTGTCGGTATCTCCAAGAGCTACCGCGGACGGCGCGTGGTGGACGACGTGTCGGTACACGTGAAGCAGGGCGAAGTGGTTGGATTGCTGGGCCCCAACGGCGCCGGTAAGACCACCTCGTTCTACATGATTGTGGGGTTGATCAGCCCCGACGCCGGCCGCATCCTGGTGGACGACCAGGACATCACGGGCTTGCCCATGTACAAGCGGGCCAAGCGGGGTATCAGCTATCTTCCTCAGGAAGCTTCGGTTTTCCGGAAGCTCACGGTGGAAGAAAATCTCAAGGCCATTCTGGAGACGCTTCCGCTGCGCGCGCAGGAGCGGCGCCAGAAGATGGAACAACTGATCGATCAGTTGGGCCTGGAAAAAGTTCGCACCAGCAAGGCTTTCATGCTCTCCGGCGGCGAGCGGCGGCGCGTGGAAATCGCGCGCTCGCTGGTGATCGATCCCAGTTTCCTGTTGCTGGACGAGCCTTTTTCGGGTATCGATCCGATCCAGGTACTGGAATTGCAGCGAATCATTTTTGAGTTGAAGCGCACCGGAATCGGGATCCTGATTACGGATCACAATGTTCGGGAGACGCTGATGGTGACCGAGCGCGCGTACATCATCAACAACGGCCGGATTTTCCGGGCGGGCAGTCCGGAAGCCCTCGAGCGCGACCCCGAGGTGAAGCGCATATACCTGGGCGAATCGTTCACATTGCGTGTGTGATTTCGCCCCGGCGGTTTCGTACAATGGAAACGAACGGCCCGGTTCGCTCGTACCGAAAATCATGAGACCACTGTTCCTGCTGCTGCTGGGGGCCGCATCGCTGGCGGCGCAACCCTTTTCGTTCGGATTGAAGGGTGGCGTTCCCCTGACCGACTTTATCGATACGGTGGGGAACAATCCCACCCTGAGCGCCATTGAGCACCCCAAGCGTTACATCGTGGGTCCGGAATTCGAACTGAGACTGCCGTGGGGCTTCGCGGTTGAGGTGGACGTCTTATATCGCCGTCTGGATTACGAGGTTGTGCCGGCCACCGCCGCGGCCGTGGGAACCAGCCTGGTGACCAGCAACGATTGGGAGTTTCCGGCGCTTCTCAAGTACCGCTTCGCCAGCAAGGGACCGGTCCGTCCGTACGTTGGCGCGGGCGTGGCGTTTGACCGCCTGCAAGGTCTTACCGACACAATAACGAGCGCGGTTGCCGGGCAACTGAAGAACCCGGGAACCGTCGGCGCGGTTGCGGAGGGCGGTGTGGACATTCACTTCCTGTTTCTGCACATCGCACCGGAGATCCGCTATACCCGCTGGACCTCGCAGCATTTCAATTTGGCCAACGTGCTGAGCAGCAATCAGAACCAGGCGGAATTTCTGGTCGGAATCACGTTTTAGTTATAGCTATTACTAAGGCGCGATCGCGCCGGCAGGGCGCTGGAAGTACCGCATTGCCGCTTCGGCGCCCTGCTCATACGCGTAGATCAGTTTGTCCCAGCGGGCGTTGGCTTCGTCGTCGATCTGTTGGCGGGCGGAATCGGCATCGAACCAGGCGATGGTGCGGCGGATGCCCTGTCCGAAAGGCACGGTGGCGCAGTAATCCGGCACGAAGCGCTTGATCTTGGTGTTATCGAACACCACGCTGACAGCCTTGTCTCCCATCAATCCGCCGCGCGCTTCGGGAATGCAGGCGGCGATGAAGTCCGACGTCATATGGACCAGTTGCGGCTCGGCGCCGGCGGCTTCGGCCACCAGGCGGTAGAACTGGTCCCAGCACATCACTTCATCGGTAGTGATGTGGAAGGCGTGGCCGATGGCCTGCTCCCGGCCCAGCAGGCCGACCAGCCCCTTGGCGAAATCGGTGTTGTGAGTGATGACCCACAGCGACGATCCGTCGCCCGGCACAATCACCTTCTTGCCGCGGCGCATCCGGTCCACCACCGTGTACGACTTGGTCCAACTGTTGATCGGCAGGGTGATTTGCGTTTCCCCGTAGGTCAGCGACGGGCGCACAATCGTGATGGGGAAGGCTTCCTCGCGATACGCCCGCATCAGCCGTTCTTCGCAGGCGATCTTGTTCCGCGAATAGTCCCAGAACGGATTCGCCAGCGGAGTGGATTCGGTGATCAGATAGTGGCCGACGGGCTTCTGGTACGCGCTGGCCGAGCTGATGAACAGAAGCTGCCGCGTGCGGCCGCGGAAGAGTTCGAGATCGCGCTCCACGTGACGCGGTTCGAAGGCGATCCAATCCACCACCGCGTCGAACGATTGGCCGGCGAGCACACTGGCCACGCCGGCGGCATCCTCAATGTCCACGCCGATGGACTCCACGCCGCTCGGGAGGCTGGCCACGTGTTGTCCGCGTGTCAGCAATGTAACATCGATGCCGCGCTCCGCCGCCAGTTGCGTGCAAGCCGTGCTGATGATCCCGGTACCGCCAATGAAGAGAACTCGCATGGTTACCAGCTCAACTCGAACAGCGACACTCCCTGCCGCGGCAGGTGAAATCCGATCCCGGCGGCGCCGCCTTTCACGTCCACCCAGCGCGGCGAATCCATCAGCTCCAGTTGGCCGGCCGCTTCCAGCCGCGAATACTGCTCTTCGGTGGGCTTTTGCGGAGACCCCATCTGCTTCCAGGCCGTATACGCATTGCTGTGAGTCTCATCGATGCGATACTGCCGCAGCAGAACGCGGGCGGGCAGCCCCGACACCGTCAGGCGCACTTCCGAGGCCGCCGCGGGCACGTCGTCATCGTGATAGTTCCATACCATTACCGCCACCCGCCGGTCGCCGCGCGTCGCAATGGCGTCGACATCGGGAGCCTGGCGGACTCCTTCGCGCAGAATCTGGTCGACGGTGCGCGCGCCGGTGCTGTCCACGGCGATGCGGTCGCCTTCCAGCAAGCCGGCCATGCGAAATACGTTGAGAACCGGTTTATCGATGCCATTGCTGGCCAGTGTGCGAAACCCCTCGAAGTAGGGTTGGTCTTCGAACTCGAAGGCCCAAGTCAGCATGCCCTCGATATTTGCCTTCGACCGGCCGGCCAATTGCATAATGCTCTTCATCATCGCCGCGGTGTATGACGCGTAGAGCGGGGTATTGCGATAGGCGTTCTGCGGGTAGACTCGGGCCGAGCAGGCGGCGCAGCCCTCCGGGTCGCTCTCGCTCAGAACGATCGGCAGGTTACGGAATTTGGGAAAAGCCGAAATGATTTCCAGGCCGGCCGAAACCGCCGATGCGTTATTCGAAATTCCCATGCGCACGTGTCCATCCACCACCCGCGGACTTCCTTTGGCGTGGTACGTGATGAAATCGAGCGGCGCGCCGGCCGTCTGGCAATGCTCCAGAAACTGGCGCAGGTAGTTGCCGCTGCGCCCTGTCAGGCTGGGACCCGTGGTCGCCGGGCCACCGACTCTGGCAGTGGGAAGGCCACGCTTTACGGCGGCCGCGGTCACGTCGTACAGCTTATCGTAATCCTCGGGAGTGCCGTGAAAGTAGGAAATGTCCGGCTCATTCCAGACTTCCCAATACCACTGCTCCACGGCTTCCTTGCCGTAGCGCTCCACCGAGTGGCGCACCCATTGAGTAATCAGGTCGGCCCATTTGCCGGTATCCTTGGGCGGATACGACCAGCCCACATAGTACTTGTCGAAGGTGGCGCCGGGGGACCAGTCCGGTATGTAGGGATCGGGACGGCTGGAGAGCGCCTGCGGCGTGAAACCGATTTCCATGAACGGCCGGCCGCCCGCTTCCGTGTAAGTGTCGACGATCTTGTCGACGATGGTCCAATTCAGGACCGGCTTGCCGGAGGCATCTTCGGTGTAAGCATTCGTCGATCCCCATTTAAACGCCGGCTTCCCATCGCCGGTGGCGAGCATGAAGTGGGTCCGGAAGTAAGCCGGCGAGCGGCTGACGCCGGCCAACTCGCGGACCAGCTTGCGGCCGTTGGTCATATATGTAAAGTTGGGCTCGTCGTAGCCGAAATACCGGAAAAACGGCCGGAAGGGCGCTTCCACCTTGGATGCGTCCACCTGGATCTTCACGGGCTCCTGCGCGGGCGCCCGAGCCGCCAGCAGGAAGGCGCATACGGCAATGGCAGTTCGCATCTCTTGAATGTAACATCTGAATGCGACAGCAAGCTCCGGATGGCGGACACTGGCGAGACGATAGAATACTTGGTACGTCAGAGTTGAGTACACCCTAATTCTCCAGTGTCTCAGGCCAGCCAGCTCGCGGTTTCATGCAGTGCGGTTCGGCAGCAGGTGGAAAAGATCCTGGCCCATGGTCTATTCATCCGCTCCGCGCGCATGGCGCGCTTTCTGCGCCTGGTGGTGGAGTACGCTCTGGAAGGCAAGGCCGCGGACCTGAAGGAATACCTCATCGGGGTGGAAGTCTTCGACCGTAACAACCGTTACGATCCGCGGGTGGATCCGATTGTGCGCGTGGAGGCGCGGCGGCTGCGCTCGAAGGTGAAGGCATATTACGAAGGCGCCGGACGGGCGGATACCATTCTGGTGGAATTTGTTCCCGGCAGCTATCAGCCGCGCATCACCCTGCGCACGATGACGGCGGCAAACCAGCCGGCGCCCAAACCCGCGCCGGATCCGGTTACCATCGCGGTGCTGCCGTTCGTCAACTTGAGCGCCAATCCGGACGACGAGTACTTCAGCGACGGTCTGACCGAGGAACTGATCCATGCGTTCACCCAGCTCGAGGGAATGCGCGTGGTGGCATGGGATTCCGCCGCCCGGCTGCGCGGACGGCAGCAGGATGTGGACGCCATACGCCGCCAGTTGAAGGTGGGCGCGGCCCTCACCGGAAGTGTCCGCATTGCCGGACATTCCTTGCGGGTGAGGGCCCAGTTGATCGACACCGCCGATGGCGTGTACCTCTGGTCCGAAACCTTCGATCGCCAACTGGAAGACGTGTTCGCGATTCAGGAGGAAATCGCCCGAGCCATCGTACGGACCTTGCGCCTGCAGCTTGCGGGGGGCGGCGATCTCCGCCTGGATAGCCGCAGCCGGACCACTATCAGCGCCTACGACCTTTACTTGAAGGGCCGCCATTTCAGCCGGCGGCGCACGCCCGAAGACTTAAGGCGCGCCCTGCGCTGCTTTGAGGCCGCCGTGGAGGCCGACGCTTCGAGCGCCCTGGCGCACACCGGGCTGGCCGATACGCTCAGTCTGATGATGGACTACGGCTTGATGCATCCGGATCAAGCCATGCCCCAAGCCAAATCCGCCGCCACGCGCGCGCTGGCGCTCTCTCCCGACCTGGCGGAGGCGCACGTCTCCCTGGCTTTCATCCGCGGCCTGTACGATTGGGAGTGGGAGGACGCCGAACGTCTGTATCTCCGCGCCCTGGCGCTCAATCCCGGCTACGCCTCCGCGTACCACTGGCTGGGCGTGGATCTCTACGCCGTCGAAGGGCGGTTCGAAGAGGCCCTCGAAACCATTGAGACGGCCATTGCACTCGACCCGCTTTCCAGTATCATCCGCGAAGGACGCGCCTACCTGCTGATGCTGATGCGGCGGTTCGACGAGTCGCTGGATAGCTACCGGCGGATCCTCGAGACCGATCCGGAATTCTATAAGGCCTACACTTCCATGGGGCGGACCTACGCGCAGCAGGGACGATATTCGCAAGCCCTGGAGATGCTGGAAAAGGGGCACTCCATGGCGGGCGATATGCCGAGCATTCTGGGCGCAATGGGCCAGGTGTGCGGGCTGGCCGGAGATCGCGAACGCGCCCGCGGGTTGCTGGCGCAGTTGCATGAACAGTCGCGGCACGCCTACGTGCCGGGTACGTGCTTCGCGTTGATTCACCTAGGGCTTGGCGAGCGCGAGCGCGCGCTCGACTGGCTGGAACGAACGTGCGCCCGCCGGGAACTGCCGATCGCTTCCTGCAAAGTGCATCCGGCGTACGATGCCTTGCGGGACGAGCCTCGCTTTCACGCGTTATTGCGCACTTTACGGTTGGCATAGCCACCGCTATTGCCCGGCCTTGGCTTTGGCCGCTCTCCTGGTGTCGGCCAGCAGGCGAGCGTAGTTGCTTACGGCCCGCACCACGCGAGGGTCGCTCTCCGGTAATGACCTTCGGAGGGCCGGCAGGGTGGCGCGGCTCAACTGCGCGGACGCCACATAGCGGCCTTCGGCGCGGAATACCTCGGCCAACTCATTGCGCGCCACCAGCGCTTGCAGGTCGTCTGTGCCGCCGGCTTGCTCGAAAATGGCTGCGGCGCGCCCGTACAACTTCTCAGCCGCATGCTCCCGGCCGCGTTCGTGGTCAAAAGCCGCCAGGTTCAGCAATCCGCGCGCGACATCGGGATGCGCGGGTCCTCGCGCGGCGGTCCAGATCTCAATTGCCTGCAGATAGCTGCTTTCGGCTTCCAGGTAGCGTCCCTGGAATCGGTAGGTCTGCCCAAGATTATTCCAGACGGCTGCCAGGCCCACGTGGCCCGGCGGCATGGCGGCCGCGGCAATTTCCAGCGCGCCGCGGGCAAACCGTTCGGCATCTTCCAGTTTCCGTTCGCCGAGCGCGGCCGCGGCCAGATTGGCGTTGAGCGTGAATCCGAACTGCCCGGTAGCGCCCGGCAGGGCCGTTTCCAGGATGGCTCGCGCAGCCGCAAAACGCCGCTCGTCGATGTAAATCGAGGCCAACATCACCTGGTTCTTGGTTCTCTCCGGCTCGGGAAGCAGGGCGCCAGCCCGCAGCGCACACCGTTCGGCCCGTTCCGTGTCACTCTTAGCCCGATACAGCGCGGCCAGGTTTTCCAACGCCTCCCCGACATCCACGCTCGATTCTCCAGCCGCCGCCTCGAGACCGGAAAGAGCCTGGGTCAGCAAAGGCTCCGACTCGGCATACCGGCCCGTGCTCCGCAGCAGGGACCCCAGATTTTCCAGGGTATGCGCACGATTGCGCGCCGTTCCCGGCAGTTCGGCCCGCAGAGCCCAACCTTCCAGCGCCCGCCGGTAGGCGGCTTCCGCTTCCGCATACCGTTTCTGGGCTGCCCACTGGACTCCCCGATTGTTCAACTCGGCCGGGTCCGGCGCGGCCGTTCCAAGATCCGCTCCGAATACCGCTCCGAGTGTCCCCAATCCCGCTGCCAAGATCGCTGCAAGAGCACGCATATAAGAACCGTACGTTGAGCATGGGTTCCGGGGAGGTTATCTTACGGTAAGAGACCTGCGCTATACGTAGGAAGATGCACTCCGATCCAATCCGCATTTTCGTCACGGGAGGCACCTTCGACAAGGAATACAACGAACTCTCGGGTGAACTCTTCTTCCAGGACAGCCACATTGCCGATATGCTCCGGCTGGGACGCTGCCGGCTGGAGGTCGCCGTCGAAACCCTTCTCATGATCGACAGCCTGGAGATGACCGGGGAACACCGCCGGATGATCCTGGATCGTTGTACCCATGCACGGGAGCGCCGCATCGTCATCACCCACGGCACGGATTCCATGCAGGAAACCGCCGCCGTGCTCGGAAACGGCATCGCCGATAAGACCATCGTCCTGACCGGCGCGATGGTCCCTTACACGTTTGGCAGCTCCGATGGGATCTTTAATCTGGGTACCGCCCTGGCTTTCGCGCAGACCCTGCCGCCGGGAGTGTACGTGGCCATGAACGGTAAGTACTTTGCCTGGCATTCGGTGCGGAAGAACCGCGAACTCGGAATCTTCGAGGCGACCGCTTGAGCGTGTTTCTGTCAAGAAGAATAAGTTGAACTGATTGAATGAGTTGCCTGGAAATTCTGTCACTCTACGGGCGAGTGTGCTAATAATTGTCACTGGGCCATGTTGCCTGTAGAGTTCATGGCCCCACTTGTCAACCTGACTACTTTCAAACACTTCATTTAGGAGGTATTAGCTATGAAGATTCGTCCGCTCTATGACCGCGTCGTGGTCAAGCGCATTGAACAGCAAGAACAAATGCACGGAGGTTTGTACATCCCGGATTCGGCCAAGGAAAAGCCCCAGGAGGGTGAAGTCGTGGCCGTTGGGAAGGGAAAGCGCTTGGAAAATGGCAGTCTTGTTCCGCTCGACGTCGAGGCCGGCAACCGGATTCTGTTCGGTAAGTACTCCGGCAGCGATATCAAGCTGGATGGCGAAGAATATTTGATTATGCGTGAGGATGAAGTCCTTGGAATTCTGGACGCTCAGCCCTCGGTAGCGAAGAAAGCAAGCTAGGAGTCGATGAACAATGGCGAAACAAATTGTCTATTCTGAAGCATCCCGTCAAGCGATTTTGCGCGGCGTCAACCAGTTGGCCGACGCCGTAAAAGTCACGCTCGGTCCCAGGGGCCGCAACGTGGTCCTGGAAAAGAAGTTCGGCGGTCCGAACATCACCAAGGACGGCGTCACCGTGGCGAAGGAAATCGAGTTGAAGGATCCGCTCGAAAACATGGGCGCCCAGATGGTCCGCGAAGTGGCTTCCAAGACTTCGGATGTGGCCGGCGACGGCACCACCACCGCTACCATTTTGGCCCAGGCGATCTACCGTGAAGGCGTCAAGGCGGTTGCCGCCGGCGCCAATCCGATGGCCCTGAAACGCGGCATTGAAAAAGCCGTGGAAGTGGCTACCGCGGAAGTGAAGAAGCTCTCCAAGCCGGTTTCCGGCGACATGATCGCCCAGGTCGGCACCATTTCGGCCAACAGCGACAAGACCATCGGCAACATCATCGCCGACGCCATGAAGAAGGTGGGCAAGGACGGCGTCATCACGGTGGAAGAGTCGCGGACCATGTCCACGGAGCTCGAAACCGTGGAAGGCATGCAGTTCGACCGCGGCTACCTGTCGCCCTACTTCGTGACCGATGCGGAGCGCATGGAAGTGGTTCTGGAAGATCCCTACATCCTGATCCACGAAAAGAAAATCAGCAACATGAAGGACCTGCTGCCCGTGCTCGAACAGATCGCGCGCGCCGGCAAGCCCTTGCTGATCATTGCCGAGGAAGTGGAAGGGGAAGCCCTGGCCACGCTGGTGGTGAACAAGCTCCGCGGCACCCTGAACGCCTGCGCTGTGAAGGCTCCGGGCTTCGGTGACCGCCGCAAAGCGATGCTTGAGGATATCGGCATCCTGACGGCCGGCAAGTCCATCATGGAAGAGACCGGTATCAAGCTGGAAGGCGTCCGCCTGGAAGACCTGGGCCGCGCCAAGCGCATCACGGTGGACAAGGATAACACCACCATCGTGGACGGCGCCGGCAAGGACAAGGACATTCAGGGCCGCATCAAGCAGCTCAAAGCGCAAATCGACGAGACCACGTCCGATTACGACCGTGAAAAGCTCCAGGAACGCCTGGCGAAGCTGGCTGGCGGCGTGGCGGTGATCAAGGTCGGCGCGGCCACCGAGACCGAAATGAAGGAAAAGAAGGCTCGTGTGGAAGACGCTCTGCACGCTACGCGCGCCGCGGTTGAGGAAGGCATCGTTCCCGGCGGCGGCGTGGCTCTGCTGCGCGCGTCGGCCGCGCTCCATGACATGAAGCTGGATGGCGATGAGCAGATCGGCGTCAACATTGTGCGCCGCGCCTGCGAAGAGCCCCTCCGCCAGATCGTGGCGAATTCCGGTACGGAAGGCGCCATCGTGATCGGCAAGATTCGGGAAAATACGAATCCGAACTTCGGCTTCAACGCCCAGACCGACACCTATGAAGACCTGGTGGCCTCGGGCGTAATCGATCCGACGAAGGTGACCCGGTCGGCGCTGCAGAACGCGTCGTCCATCGCGTCGCTGATGCTGACCACGGAAGCCATGATCGCGGAGATTCCGGAAAAGAAGCAGGCAGCTCCCGGCGGACCCGGCGGCCACGGCCCCGAGATGGATTACTAAGTAGCCATCGGCCTTGCTTTACATGCCGCGCTCTCCGGTTCCGCCGGGGAGCGCGGTTTTTTTTGGCGGCGTGAAAGACCTTACTCGTCGCGGCCCACTGTAGACTGTTTACTGCCACTCCTATGTACCGGGCCTTCCTGGCTGTTGCCGCATTCGCTCTCGGCTGCCTGCTCGTACGGTCGGCCCGCGTGGGTTTGGCCGGCGACTATCTCGATCCCGTCCGCGGCATCAAGGCCCAGGACGAGGCGCTGTACGCCTCCAGCGCGATTCAGGCAGCCGTCGAGGGCCACTGGCTCACTCCCCTGTTCATGGGCCGGATGGCCCTGTATAAGCCGCCGCTGCTCGTGTGGATGGCGGGCCTTTCCGCGCGCCTGGCGGGAGTCTCCCGGCTGGCGCTGCGGCTGCCTGTTGCCCTGGTCTGCGCTCTCGCCGCGGGACTGGTCTTCTGGTGGGCGGCGGAAATGCGCTCCTGGCAGGCCGGGGCGTGTGCCGTCCTCTTGCTGGCATCCGACCGTCTCTGGCACGTGCTGGGAAGCATGTGCCTTACCGACGGATTGCTGGCAGCCTTCTACACGGCCGCCATGTATTGCCTTTTCGCGGATCCATGGCTGGAATCTGGCGCCGCGTTCTGGGGTTATGCCGCATCGGTTGCGGCGGCGATGCTCACGAAGAGTGCGGCCGGAGCGCTGCCTCTGGGAATTCTAGGGCTGTACTGGCTCCTCGCCCCGAAGAAACATCGCCCCACGTTTCCGCGAATGTGCGCTGCCGGAGCCGTGGCTCTGGCGATCGCCGCTCCTTGGTTCGTTTACCAACTGCTGGTCCACCATCGATGGTTCTGGACGGAGCACATCGCCGTCGAAATCCTGGGGTACGGCGGAGGCGCGCCGCCGCAGACGTCGCAGGAAAACCAGGTGCTCTTCTACCTGATGCGCTTGCTGCGCGTCGACCCGGTGCTCACCGCGGTGGCGCTGGTCTCGCTGCCCGCATTCGCCACCGAACTCAAACGCCGCTCCGCGCCGGCCGTGCTGCTGTTTTGTTGGATCGGCGTTCTGCTGGCGGCGGTGTTCTTCTGGCGGTACCGCAACATCACCTATCTTCTGCCACTGGCGCCCGCCGCCGCGATCCTGGCCACCACGTATGGAAGGCTCTCCGAAGTCCGCTCGGCGAAGTGGCTGCTGGTGGCGGCGCTGGCGGCGTTCGCCATCAAGGCGGCCGTGCCCGATGCCCCCTGGGGGATCTCCTTCCACAAAGGGACCGTCGTGGCGACTGCCCCCATGCTGTCCGAGTACTGCGGTCGCGGCCGAGCCAACGATCTGGTCCTGGTGGAACCCGACGACGAGCTATATGCCAGCGTTCTCCCGCTGCCGCGAGCCCGCTATTACCAGATCGGCCGCATGCCCGTCTCCGGATCCTACGGGATGGATTTCGCCGGCATGGGCATTGTCATCGATGCCGAACAATACGACCATCTCGAGCGGTGGCTCCCCATCTTCCGCCAGCACCTCCGCGAATGGGGAATGGAGAACAGCCACTCCGTCGGCACCATGATCGTCGGCGCCACACCCGCCGACCTGGCGCGCAATATCAGGACCCATCCCGCCACCGATTTCTTTCTCCCCGACCGCTACCGCGAAGCCGTAGCCGGAGCTTCAGCCGGGCATGACATCGTCCTCATGCCCCCGGGCCGCTTGTTCCTGCTCGCCCGCGAAACCCATGCAGCCGCGGCCGCGCGATGGAGCTGCAATCCCTAATTCACCTATTAATCTAATTAATCCTCTACTTCTCTTGCATTTACGAAACTTCTAAGCTACACTCGAATTTCGGTCCCCGATGTTGACCACCGGTACAACCCGCTCCCTTCAGCCCGGCAATATTCTTGCGATTCCCGTAAGCATTATTATCCTGGTCATCGTAGCCGGCCCCGCGTAGCCAGCCGGAAGAAATTCCCAAGGCCATCAGCGGGGCGAAAGCAACCGGCTGATGGCCTTTTTTGTTATGCAACGACTTTTTGTGAGGCAAACATGTCAACCCTGATGAGCGGCGCCCGGATGCTCCTGGAATGCCTGGCGCGGGAAGGCGTCGATTGTATTTTCGGATATCCCGGCGGCGTCACCCTTCCTTTCTACGACGTCCTCTACGAGCACCACATCCGCCATGTACTGGTGCGCCACGAGGAAAATGCCGCGTTCGCCGCGGAAGGCTACGCTCGAGCCACCGGAAGGGTGGGCGTCTGCTGCGCCACCTCCGGCCCCGGCGCCACCAACCTTACTACCGGTCTGGTGGACGCGATGATGGATTCCATCCCCATCGTTGCCATCACCGGACAGGTGCCCTCGAAGCTCATCGGCAGCGACGCCTTCCAGGAAGCCGACACGTTCGGCATCACCCGCCCCTGCACCAAGCACAACTACCTGGTGAAGCGGCTGGAAGATCTGGGGCAGGCCATTCACGAAGCGTTCTACGTGGCCTCAAGCGGCCGGCCGGGCCCCGTTCTGGTGGACATCACCAAGGACGTCTTTCAGGGCCAGGGCCACTACCAGCCCGTGACCTCCGTCCATCTTCCCGGATACAAGGTCTTCACCGAAGGCCACACCGGGCAGATCCGCCGCGCGGCGCAGCTCATTCAGGAAGCCGAACGGCCGCTGGTCTACGGTGGTGGAGGAATCGTTGCCGCCGGCGCCTCGCGCGAACTTCGCGAGACCGTGGAACTGGTGGACACTCCCGCCGTCCTCACTCTAATGGGCCTGGGAGCTCTCTCCGCCGAACACCCGAATTTCATCAGTATGCCCGGCATGCACGGCTCCTATGCGGCCAACATGGCGCTCTCCCATTGCGACGTGCTCATCGCTTTGGGCGTTCGCTTTGACGACCGCGTCACTGGCCGGCTGGCTGCCTTCGCCCCCCACGCCAAGGTCATCCATGTGGACATCGACCCCGCCGAGGTGGGCAAGAACCGCGCGCCCGACGTACCCATTGTCGGCGACGTGAAACGCGTGCTCCCCAAGCTGAACCGCCTGCTGGCCGAATACAAGAGCGCCGAAACCGCCACGCCAGACCTCGAAAGACGGTCCGCGGCCCGCCGCGCGTGGTGGCAGCAGATCCGCCAGTGGAAGCAGGACCATCCCCTGCAGGTGGCGACCTCCGAATCGGAGATCAAGCCGCAGCATCTCATGGGCGAAATCGACCGGCTCTCCGGCGGCCAAGCCATTGTCGCTTCCGATGTGGGCCAGCACCAGATGTGGGCCGCGCAATTGATCCGCTTCTCCGAGCCGCGCCTGTGGATCAACTCCGGCGGCCTCGGGTCCATGGGATTCGGTCTGCCCGCCGCCATCGGCGCGCAGTTCGCCCGCCCGGATAAGCTGGTCTTTGCCATCGTCGGCGATGGCGGTTTCCAGATGTCCATCCCCGAGCTGGCCACCATCGCCAGCCACGGCCTTCCCATCAAGATCGTGGTCATGAATAACGGCTACCTGGGCATGGTTCGCCAGTGGCAAACCCTGTTCTACAACAATCGCCTCAGTTCCGTGGAACTCGATTGCTTCCCCGACGCCGAAAAATTGGCCGCGGCGTACGGGTTCAAGGGCCGGACCATCGACAAACCGTTCGAACTACGTTCCGCCCTGGAAGCGGCTGTGAACGAGCCCGGCCCTTACCTGCTCAATGTCAAGGTGACGCCGATGGAAAATGTGTACCCCATGGTGCCGGCCGGCGGAGCGATCAACGAAATGGTTCTGGGACCGCCCGAGCCGGTTGCGGCGCCGGTGAAATAGGAGACCGTATGATGCAAATCATTTCCCTGCTGCTGGAAAATAAACCGGGCGCTCTGATGCGCGTTACCGGATTGCTCAGCCAGCGCGGGTACAACATCGAAAGCCTGACCGTGGCGCGCACGCTCGATCCCGAGTTGTCGCGGATGACCATTGTGGTGGACGTGGATGCCGTCCAGCGCCAGCAGGTAATCAAGCAGATGAATAAGCTCATCAATGTGCTGCAGGCCAACGATCTTACCGAATCGCCGGCCGTAGTCCGCGAGTTGGTCCTGCTGCGCATCCGCACGCCTCAGGAATCGCGCACCGCGGTCCTCAAAGAAGCCGAAATCTTCGGCGGCCGGGTGGTGGATTCCTCTACCGAGGGATACGCCATCGAAGTGACCGGCGACCCCGAGAAGCTTGGAGAATTCATCGATGTGATGGGCAGCTACGGCGAGGTCGACGTGACTCGCTCCGGAGCCCTGGCCATCGCGCTGGAAGCCAAGAAGCTGCGCCTCCAGCCCCCCGTGCCCACCAAAGAGTTACTCACGGAACCGCGACCGTAAGGGAACGGCCCGAATCCGATAGGAGCCAAGAATGGCAAGACGCTTTTACGAAAAAGACGGAAGTTTAGAATACCTGAACGGGCGCACCGTCGCCATCGTCGGATACGGCAGCCAGGGACACGCGCATGCGCTGAATCTGCGCGATTCCGGCGTCGATGTCGTCGTCGGTCTCTACCCCGGCAGCAAGTCCTGGGCCAAGGCCGAAGCCGCCGGCTTGAAGGTCGCCATGACCGCCGAAGCTGCCAAGGCCGCCGACGTGGTGATGATCCTCGTATCCGACCACATCCAGGGCGACCTCTATAACGAGGAAATTGCGCCCCACATGACGCGCGGCAAAACCCTCATGTTCGCGCACGGCTTCAATATCCATTTCGGACAGATCGCTTCGCCCCCGGGCGTGGACGTCTCCATGGTGGCGCCCAAAGCGCCCGGCCATCGCGTCCGCGAACTGTATACCGAAGGTGTGGGCGTGCCGGCTTTGGTCGCCGTCCACCAGAATGCCACCGGAGAAGCGTTGGAACGCGCCCTGGCCTATGCCCTGGCCCTCGGCTGTCTGAAAGCGGGCGTAATCGAGACCAACTTCCGCGAGGAGACCGAGAGCGATCTCTTCGGTGAGCAGGCCGTCCTGTGCGGCGGCGTCAGCGAGTTGATCCGCGCCGGCTTCGAGACCCTGGTAGCCGCCGGATATGCCCCCGAAATCGCCTACTTCGAGTGCCTGCACGAGCTCAAGCTCATCGTCGACCTGATCCAGGAAGGCGGCTTGAGTTACATGCGCTACTCCGTCTCCGACACCGCCGAGTATGGCGACTACACCCGCGGGCCGCGGGTGGTCAACGAGCAGACGCGCGCCGAAATGAAGAAGATCCTGGCCGAAATTCAATCCGGCGAATTTGCCCGCCAGTGGATCGGCGAGAACAAAGCCGGCCGCCAGAAATTCCTGGCCATGCGCGAAGCCGCCCGGCATCAGCCCATCGAAACGGTGGGCCGGGAATTGCGCGAAATGATGACGTTCCTCAAGAAGAAAAAGGAGGCCGGCGTACCGCAGGAGTAAGGGATGGACGAATCTGTCCCCAGGTTTTGCGGAGTTTTGCCGGGCTTGACCATGAAAATCTTCACCTTCGATACCACCCTCCGCGACGGCACTCAAGGCGAGTCCGTCTCCTTTTCCGTGGACGACAAGCTTATCATTGCGCAGAAATTGGATGAACTGGGCATCGATTACATTGAAGGCGGCTGGCCCGGTTCCAACCCCAAAGACAAGGAGTTCTTCACCCGCGCGCGCGAGATTCAGTTTCAGCATTCGAAACTCACCGCCTTCGGCTCCACGCGCTTCGCCAAGAACCCCGTCGAGGAGGACCGCAACGTCAACGCGCTCATCGAGGCCGGCACGCCCGTCGTTTCCATCTTCGGCAAGACGTGGGACCTCCACGTCAAACGCGCTCTGGGCATCACCGGCGAAGAGAACCTCCGCCTGATTTCCGACACGGTCCGCTACCTCAAGGACCACGGCAAGGAAGTAGTCTACGACGCCGAGCACTTTTTCGATGGCTATCACGCCAACCCCGGCTACGCCTTCGAGACGCTGGAAGCCGCTCGCAATGCCGGTGCGGATGTACTGTGCCTCTGCGATACCAACGGTGGCACTGTCACCGGCCGCCTGGTGGAGATTGTCGCGGAAGTGCGCAAGCGCTTCGACGGTGTGATCGGCATCCATACGCACAACGATTCCGATCTTGCGGTGGCCAACAGCGTTGCCGCCGTGGAAGCCGGCGCCACCCATGTGCAAGGCTGCATGAACGGCTACGGCGAGCGATGCGGCAACGCCAACCTGGCCTCCATCGTCGCCAACCTGGAACTCAAACTCGGACACACTACCGTGGGTCCCGAGAAGCTGGCGTCGCTGACCGGGGTATGCCGCTTTATCGCCGAGCTGGCGAACCTGCCGCTCCGCAACGACCAGGCCTTTGTGGGCAAGAGCGCGTTCGCCCACAAAGGCGGCGTGCATGTCAGCGCCGTCTTGAAAGATTCCGCCACTTATGAACACATCCACCCCGAGCTCGTCGGCAACCGCCAGCGCGTCCTGGTGAGCGACCTTTCGGGCCGCGGCAATATCCTGTACAAGCTGAAGCAGCACGGCCTGGCCGGCCGTCTGGGCGAGGAGGCGCGCCGCGAACTGCTGGAACGCATCAAGCAACTGGAGTACGAAGGCTACGAACTGGAGGCCGCCGAAGGCACCTTCGAGCTGCTGGTGCGCGAAGCTCTGCACCCCGGAACGCATTTCTTCGAAGTGGACAGCTACGAAGTGGCGACACGGGCCGGCGGCGCCGCTCCCTCGCGCACCACCGCCACCGTCACCCTGCGCATACAGGACGCCGCGCATTCCGCCACCGCTGTGGGCCACGGTCCTTTCAACGCGCTGCACCTCTGCCTGCGCAAGTGTCTTTCGAAGCTCTACCCGCAGATCACGGACGTCCGCCTGACCGATTACAAAGTCCGCGTGCTGGATTCGCGCAAGGGCACCGCCGCCCAGGTCCGCGTGTTGATCGAGTGGAGCGACCACCGCAAGAGCTGGTCCACGGTGGGGGTCTCCGACAACGTCATCGAAGCGAGCTGGAAGGCGCTAGTGGACGCGATTCGTCTGGAACTGATGCGATTGACTGAGCAGGATACCTCGGTGGAGCGGGCCGTGGAAGATTACTGCTGGGGCGTGTGACTCGTCGTATGAATCGGCATTGCCGCTTGGCGCGGGAAACGCTCAACAGCCGGTATGACGACCGCAAAGGCGGCAGGGTGGAGCCTGACGGCGACTGCTCGAATCACTGGCCGAAGGCATGCAGCTACTCCACCTCCCCTTCCACCTCGGGGAGGACATCGTGGTCGCGGGCCATCCACACATATAGCGTCGGGAGCAGAAAGATACTCATGACCAGGTCGGAGATCAACCCGCCCACGATCACGATCGCGAACGGCCTCTGAGAGTCCGAGCCGATCTCGTGGGACAATGCGGCGGGCAGCAATCCTAGGGTTGCCACCAGCATCGTCATCATGATGGGTCTCAGCCGCAGCACGGCGCCTTCGATGGCGGATTCTTCTATCGTCGACCCCCGCGCGCGCCGTTGATTGATGTATTCCAGCATGATCACACCGGTTTGCACCGAGACGCCGAACAACGCTAGAAAACCGACACCCGACGAGACACTGAAGTTGGTATGGGTGACCACCAGGGCCAACAATCCGCCGATGCGCGCCAGCATGACGTTGACCAGAATCAGGATTCCCCATTTAAGCGATCGGAACATGGTGTAGAGAATAATGAAGATCAGCAGAATGGTCAGCGGCACAATGAAGAGCAGGCGGTGTTCGGCCCGTTTTTCACTTTCGTATTCGCCCTCCCAATCGACGCGATAGCCGCGAGGCATCTGAACCTGCGCGCTTACCTTGTGCATCGATTCCTCCACGGCGCCGCCGAGGTCGCGGCCGCGGACGCTGTACTTGACGGCAATGTACCGCTGGTTCCGTTCGCGGTAGATTTCCGAAGCGCCATCCCGCTCCTCAATCTTGCAGAGCTGTCCTAGAGAGACCCGTTCGCCGCTGGGGGAAAGCAGGCGAATGTTCCGGATGGCTTCTTCCTTGTCGCGGTATTGCGGCAGGTAGCGCATCACCAGGTCATAGCGCGCCTCGCCTTGCAGAACCTGCGTGAGGGCGTTGCCGCCGATCGCCGTTTGGACGGCATCCTGCACATCCGCTACGTTGATTTGATAGCGGGCAGCCTGGTCGCGGTCTATAGTCACGTTGAGATTCGGCTGGCCCAGCACGCGAAATACGCCGAGATCCTCAATCCCGCTCACGCCCCGCATGATCTTGACGATCTGGTCGGCCTTCTGCTCGAGAGTGCTCAAGTCGTCGCCGTAAATCTTGGTGGCAAGTTGTCCCTTGACGCCGCTGACGGCCTCTTCCATGTTGTCGGCGATGGGCTGGGAGAAGTTCCAGAGCACACCGGGGATCTTCTCGAGCTCGTGGTTCATGGACGCGATGACTTCGTCCTTGTTTTCGTGAAATCCGGCCCGCCACTCTTCTTTGGGCTTCAGACCGACGAAGTACTCGGTGTTGAAAAAGCCAGTCGTATCGGTTCCATCGTCGGGACGCCCCACCTGGCTGGTGCATTCGGTGGCCTCGGGAAATGAGCACAGCAGGATTCGCGCCTGATTCGCTACGCGGATGCCTTCCGTGGGCCCGGTACTCGGCGCCAGAGTGCCGCGCACCCACAGCGAACCCTCATCCAGGTGAGGAAGAAACTCGGAGCCGATGATGCCGCTCACGGACAGATAGACCCAGACAATCAAGCTGACAATGCCCCCTGCCACGGTGAGAACGCGCAGCCGGATGGCCAATCGAAGAGCTTCGCGGTATCGGGCGGTCAACCAGGTCATGACGGGGTTGCGCCACTCGCGCGTGCCTCTGGGAAAGAAGAGACTGGCGAGCACCGGCGCAATCAGCATGGAGAACAGCAGTGCGCCCAGGAGCGCAAACGCCACTGTCCAGGCCATGGGCTTGAACAACCGGCCTTCGACGCTCTGCAACGTGAAAATGGGAAGGTATGCGGTGACGATGATGCCGATGGCGTAAAAGACCGGACGCT
>Ga0182018_10000995_pt1 | contig 34241 bp, 34 predicted proteins | sample 812P2MmetaG_FD_120490 | JGI IMG/M metagenome (GOLD analysis project Ga0182018, IMG submission 120490) | Permafrost microbial communities from Stordalen Mire, Sweden - 812P2M metaG | ecosystem: Environmental > Terrestrial > Soil > Wetlands > Permafrost | place: Sweden: Stordalen | collected...
CGAGTGTCGCGCTGATCGTCGTGCTGCCCGCTTTCAGTGCCGAGGCCAGGCCCGCGCTGCTGATCGTCGCTGTCGTCGTGCTGGTCGAGGCCCACGTCACGCTCGCTGTTATGTTCTGCGTCGAGCTGTCGCTATACGTCCCTGTGGCCGTGAACTGTTGCGTCTTGCCCGCCGTGACCGTCGGAGTCACCGGCGTCACCGCAATCGACACCAGCGTTGCCGCCGTTACCGTCAGCAGGGTGTTTCCGCTCACGCTCCCGAGCGTTGCGCTAATCGTCGTGCTGCCCGCTTTCAGTGCCGAGGCCAAGCCCACGCTGCTGATCGTCGCTGTCGTCGTGCTGGTCGAGGCCCACGTCACGCTCGCTGTTATGTTCTGCGTCGAGCTGTCGCTATACGTCCCTGTCGCGGTGAACTGGTCCGTCCCGCCTGCGGCTACCGATGGGTTCACCGGCGTCACCGCGATCGACACCAGCGTCGCGGCCGTCACCGTGAAGCCGTTGATCAGCGTCACCACTTCCGCGCCCGTGCTCACCGTTACATTGCTCGCGCCCAGCGCCGCGTTCGCGGCAATGTTGAGGACCGCCGTCGCGCTCGTCGCCGAAGTCACCGTCAGCGACCCTACCGTTATCCCCGCGCCAAAGCTCACCGCCGTGGTGCCCTGCACAAAATGCGTTCCGGCTCCGGCGATCGCTACCGACAGATTCTGCTTGCCCGGCGCTCCACTGTTCGGACTGAGCGTCGCGCTGGGCACCGTGACTTGCAGGCTCGCGCATGTTGTACTCGCGAATGCCGTTCCCCCGGAAGTCGCGCCATTGACGGACAGGTAGTAGGTGTTTGCCGCCAGCGACCCCGGGATGGTCAGTTGCAGCCGCTCCGTGGTGCCAAATACCAATTGCACCGCAGTGGGCGCAGTGCTCAACACCGGCGTAGCCGCACAGGACGTCGCAAACGCAATGCTCACGCTGCCCGGCAAAATCGTGCCCGCCGGAAAGCCCGAGCCGCTCACGTACACAATGTTGACGCCTGCTTCCCCCGAACTGGGCACCGCCGAAGCCGTCAGCGTCACCGGGGCAGGAGCCTGCGGCATCGCACTCGGCGTGGCGCTCGGCATCGCGCTGGCTGCGGCGGCCGCCGCGGGATGAAACAGCGCGCGCAGTTGTGGCGCAAAGTTCGCGTCCGCACTCGCCAGCGGCGTTGGCGCGGCCGCCGCTTGCACCGCGCCGCTCCAGTCCCCGCCCGGCAACAGCAGAAAACTCAGCAGCAAGCTCAACGCAACGCGCACCGCCATCAGCAGAGTCACACGAGTACGACGCTTCATGAACTGTTACCCCCAGCGAGGAAGCTCAAACATCTTTGCCGCAACCCGTCGTTGCCACGACGCTATTTTTCCGCATTTCCGTAACGCCCGGCCGCACGCCGCTAACCAAATTTATTTACGTTTCACGTTCTTGCGCGCGAAGTTCGCGTCGAAGTGCACATCATTTACGTGCGAAGACCTGTGAATGACAATCTGCGAGCAAACCAGCCGCGCACAATTCCTATGACGACCTGCGACAAATCACCAGCACACCCGCAAGCGCCAACCCCAGCAGCACCGACACGCCAGCATCCGGCTCGGAGACTCCCGCCACAATGGGACTCGTATCGGCATTGATCAGTGCAAAATCGCCGTCCTGCAAGGCGCCAAGGCTATCGGTTATCGTCGCGGAAAACGCGGAAGCGATCATCACCGTCGATCCGTCGGCAAGGCTCACAACCGTCGGAAGGAAGTCACCCGTGAGCACCGCGGACACGACGTCGCCGCTTACAAATGACTCGCCGGTGGAATAGTCCCCAAATGCGTCCACCGCCGCCAGCGTCGCGCCCGCCGTAGCACCGCTCGCAAACGTTACCACCACCGACAAATCCGCAAACGACAGCGCGGTGGTCACTTCGCTGCCACCCAGCGGCCCGGAAAAATTCGTCAAGTCCAGCCCAAAGGTCGCCCCGCCGCCCACGGCCAGGTTGTCGAACGAAAACACCGCCACCGGCAACGAATCCGCCTGCGCCACAGCCGAACACAGGCAAAGCAGAACCATAACCAACAAGAGTTTGGTGAATTTCCAAGACATCCAGGGCCTCCGGAGCACTATGCTGTAGGCAGATCGACTATCGGACTAGCGGCTAAAGACGTGCCTCAATTTCAGGGGAAACCGAACGAGAACTGTCCGTCTACACTACTCAGTACTGCAATGCCTGGCAATTTGGTGCCCAGCACGCGCGTGCTGACACGATTAGCCTTAGGGAATCTCATCGGCTCGTAATGAGAAAAAGATTGCACAAGTATGGTATTAGACATTCTTGTAGTTACAGTTCGCCAACTTCTTCCGGCGAGCACGGTCTTCCGCTTTCATGAACGGTCCGCCTTCGTGAACGGTCCGTATCTGCGCGAACAAACAGGGCGCTGCCGACCGATCCTTTGAGACCGTCCTTCTTGGACAATCGCCAAGTCAAGTCGTTGGCGCCAAGCTTGGTCATGGGTCATGCCAAAATCCCGTTTCATTAAAATATTGGGGAGACGGGTGACCCTCACCCCCCGGTGTTTTCAGCAAAGCATGCGCAACGCTAAGAAAATGTTGGGGATATAGCGATTCGTGAATGGAGAAACGTGTGTAAGTGATTGAAAATAAAGGAAGCGTTTTGTCCAGTGTGGCACGCGTTACGCGGCTGCCGGCACGTCATCAAAGTCGAGGTGGCACGTCATCAAAGCGCGATTGCACGCCATCAAGTTGCGGCAAGTGATGACGGAATACAGCGGGAGGAAAAGTTATAGGAACGGACCGGAACACCGCCCTACAAAAGCAAAGACGAGCGGGAAACTCGCGCCAAACGGTCAGGTAAACGTCCCTTGCAGCAACTCGCGCAAAGTTTCCTGTTTTTGCGCGCCGAGTTTTTTATCTTGCGAAGTTAAATAAAACACGTCGATAGCCTTCTGGCCTTCGGTATCCACCAGCGCGACTTCGATGTTGCAGCCCAGCCGCGCTAATGCCGAGCCAATCTCGTGCAGCAGGCCGGGGTGATCCTGGGTGACAATTTCGAGCAGCGTGCTGTGCATCGAAGAAGTATCGTCAAAGGTGATGCGCGTCGGCACTTCCACCTTCGGCGCGCGCTGGCGGCTGGCGTTTTCGCGGCTCTTGAGCAAAGCTTCGAGCGGTGCTTTTCCGCGCACCACATCCACCAAACTCTTGCAGAAGCGATCCACTTCGCTGGGATTCAATTCCAACGTGCGGTGCAAATCGGTGAAGTGGAAGGTATCCAGCACCACGCCCGCGGCGTTGGCAAAGGCGTCCGCCTGAATGATATTCATGCCCCATCCCGCGAGGACTCCGGCAATGGTGGCGAAAAGCGCGGGCCGGTCGGCGGTGAGCAGCGTCAAGGAATAAGCACGCTGCTTGGCCACCAGATCGATCTGCACGGGATCGGCGTCGAGCTTTTGGTATAGAGAAAAGTGCGCCGCGATGTCCGGCGCGGAGTGCACCGCGAGATAGCGCCGCGGGAAACCTTCGAGAAAACGTTCGATGGCCTCGGTGCCCGCCGAACCCGTAAGTTTTCTGACCTGTTGCAGCACGGGCACTTCGTCGAGAGCGTGCAGGCGGTCGCGATCGAGCGTGCGGCTGAAGTGGTTGGAAGTGGCCACAAAAAGCTGCCACAGCATTTCCGCTTTCCACGGCGTAAGCGCCTCGGGATTGACGGCGTGAATATCGGCGTAGGTCAGCAGACACAAGCGCTGCAAACGTTCCGGAGTTTGCACGATCGCCGCGAACCCGGAAACCGTGGTGGGATCGAAAATATCCCGGCGCTGCACGGTGGCGGACATGTCCAGATGCCGCTCGATCAGAAAATGCACTTCCGCTTTTTCGTCCGCCGTGAGGTGCAATCGCGCCGCAACGCTCTCCAGCGCCGTCAAACTTCCGCCGACGTGATTTTCCACGGCCATGCCCTTGCCCACATCATGCAGCAGCAGGCTCAAAATCAGCAGGTCGCGGCGATCCACCATTTTCCAAAGCGATGAAAAGTTGGCCCCGCGTGCGTCCGGCGGGCTGGCCAGTTCCTGTAAATGTTCGATGGTGCGCAGGGTATGTTCGTCGACGGTATAGCGATGATAGAAATCGCGCACCACCAGCGAATCGATGGCCGCGAACTCCGGCAGGATTTTGATCAGCAGGCCCAGCCGCTGCATCGGGCGCAGTGCCACGCCCGGAAAGTCGGATGCCAGAATTTCTTGAAACGCCGGCCAGGTGATTTCCGCGTTGCGCACCGGCAGCTCAGGATGCAGCATGACGTAGGCGATGGTGCGTTCCGCTTCACGGCTCAGGGGCACGCCGGTTTTCGCCGCGGTGGCAAACAGCGAAAAAAGCTGCGCGCGATCCGCGAGCGCGGCCTGGTCCATCACTTCGAGTAAACCGTCGCGCACGGCAAAGGGCTTAGCGGTGCCCGCTTCGATTTTGGGCACGCGCGTGGCATTGAAGATGCGTTGCCGGAAAGATTGCTGCGCCGGCGATTTCTGCTCCATGTAGCGCAGCAGTTGACGATTCAGCGTGCGCGCCTGACGAAAATACACGCGCATCCACTCCGCGGGACTGCGCGGCGCGTCCAGCACTGCTGTCGCGGGCAGGCCCAGAGTCCGTTCGGCGGCTTTGGCTTGCAGTTCATAGGTCAGCGTGTTGTCATTGCGTTCGTTGTTGTAGTGCAGGAAACAGCGAATGGCGCTGAGGAAATCCACCGCGCCGGCGGCCATCTCCTCTTCCGCCGCCGTACTGTTCCAGGCTTCCCGTTTCTCTCCGCTAACTTGCCGCAGCCAGGCGGCGGCTTGATAGTCCCGCAAGCCGCCGGGAGATTCTTTTACGTTGGGTTCCAGATGGAAAATGGTGTTGCCGTAGCGCACCAGCCGTTCGCGCGTCAGCTTGCGCAATTCCGCGGAGAGAAAAGGCCGCGCTTGTCTTTCCGGACCCGGGAGCACCTTGGTATCCAGCCGCTCGAAGAGTTCCCGATCGCCGGTAAGAAATCTGCGGTCGAGCAGCGCCAGGTGAAACTCCGCATTGTCCTCCTCGATGCGCTTGCACTCTTCCAGCGTGCGGCCCGCGGAGCTGACGCGAAATCCCAAGTCCCACAGTGTCTTGGAAAATTCCGAAATCAGCGGGCGAAAATCGCGCTCCGCTTTGTCGCTGCCGAAAAGAAACAAAATATCCAGGTCGGAATAAGGAAACAACAGTTGCCGCCCATAACCCCCCAAAGCCAGCAGACAAAGTCCCTGCGATTCCACGCCGCGGCCACTGTGCAGCTGCGCAAACACCTGTTGGATATTGCCGTCCGCCATCAAACACAACGCGCGCAGCGTCTCGCGCGCGCTCGCACCCGCTTCAAACTCCTCCCGGATGCGCTGGCGTTCGGCCTCGGCTTGCGGGCCCAGTATCGATAGTGGCGTCACAGAACCTTGCATGCTGTAGGCGGGGCGGTGCCTCGGATCATTCTTAGGATCGCTCTCGTGATCCAGGCCGGGGCGTGCGGCGGAAGTCACTGGAGCGCATTCTCCCCGCGCTCTTCGTTGCGGATGCGAATGGCGTCATCCACCCGCGTAAGAAATATCTTACCGTCGCCAATCTTTCCTGTCTTGGCGGTTTTCAGGATGGTGTCCACAGCCTTATCCACCATCTTGTCCGGCAACACCAACTCGAGTTTGATCTTCGGCAGCAGATCCACGGTGTACTCACGTCCGCGGTATACCTCCGTGTGGCCCTTCTGGCGGCCGTGACCGCGCACTTCCGTCACCGTCATGCCTTCGATTCCTATCTCGCACAGCGCATCCTTCACGGATTCAAAGCGCGAGGGCTGAATGATCGCTTCGAGTTTAATCACGTCTAAGCCTCACGGAGCGCTCCCTGAAATTGCCAGTGTGCGCGCACCTTCGCTTTCCTCTGCTCATGGGCACATCTGCGGACCTTGTGTGAGGGCCATCATGAACGGTTGCTTGAATCAGGCCAATCGAAAATTTTGCATCTTAACTATCTTAATTATCCATTGGTGTTCGCGGTTCGCCCCCGGTAAAGTCGTGCGTTAAGTAACGGACCGCCGGGCCTGCCACCGAGGAAATTTTTGCCGGAAAACGCTTTGGTGCTCTTGTTGCCCGTGGGCTCGTTCAAGCAAGGAGTTCAGCAAAATGGGATCCAATCCCACGGAGGCCGCAGGTATCCTTCTGTTCCTGGCCGGATTCACTTCGCTGGCGGCGGGTTTTGCGCGCGGCGGGGTGCTTTATTATGTCGTGGCTGTAGTGCTCGCCGCGGGCTCCCTGGTGCTTTTCCGCAAGTGCAAACATCTCGAAGCGATGGCCGGCTGAGGTGCCAGTGATGAAGATCGTCGGCGTTCTCGTCGCATTCTTTGGTTTCGTGGTCAGCTTCGCCAGTCTGGCGCTCAGCTCTACGGGAGGAAGGTTTGCCGTAGTCCTCGTGGGCTTGGCCATAACTCTTTTTGGGATTCTCGGTATCTTGAACTCCGCCCACCTGAAACACGCGATCTGGAAGACGGGGGCCAGCAAAGAATGAAGAACCTCGGCGCACCAAGAATTCTCCTGCTGCTCGTCGCGCTCTTCTCGCTGCCGCCCTGTTGTTTGGCGCAAACGCCTGCCTCGCCGTCCGCTCCGGGCACTTCCCTCGCGCAAAGTCACAAGCCCATCACCGATGCTGACCTCGCCAACGTGCCGGTACCCTCCCCGGACGTGCGCGCTAAGGGCGACACCGACGGCTCGCTCACCGGCAATGCAGGCGATATCACCGTAGCCGACTCGAAAAAGGGCCTGACCGTCGGCGACCTCGCCAATCAGGTTGGACAAAATAAAATCGCCATCAACATCGTCTGGACGCTCATCACCGGCTACTTGGTAATGTTTATGCAGCTCGGTTTCGCGTTGCTCGAAACCGGCCTCGCCCGCGCAAAAAATGCCAACCACACCATGATGATGAACCTCGTCGTCTATGGCGTCGGCATGTTCGCCTATTGGCTCTGCGGTTTTGCCATTCAGATGGGAGGCGTCGGCGCGGTCGCCAATCTCGGCGGCACTCCCGCGTTGAATGCCGAACATATCGCTACTTTCTTCGGCAAGCCTTTCGGCCTATTCGGCCAGCATGGATTTTTCCTGATGCACAAAGGCACCTACGACGTTGGCGTAATGGTTCTGTTCCTCTTTCAGATGGTATTCATGGACACCGGCGCCACCATTCCCACTGGCGCAGCCATCGAACGTTGGAAATTTTCCTCCTTCGTCGTAACCTCGTTCCTTTTCGCCGCCTTCACCTACCCCTTGTTCGCCAACTGGGCCTGGGGCGGTGGCTGGCTCGCCAATCTCGGCGCCAATTTCGGCTTGGGGAAGGGCTACGTAGATTTCGCGGGCTCAGGCGTGGTACATGCGGTAGGCGGCGTAAGCGCCCTGGCCATCGCCATGATTCTCGGTCCGCGCATCGGGAAATTCACGCGCGACGGACGCCCGCAAGCCATCCTTGCTCACGACATGGTCATCGTCATCACCGGCTGCCTGATCCTCGCCTTTGGCTGGTTCGGCTTCAATCCTGGTTCCACGCTGGGCGCTTCAGGAAGCGGCAATCTGCGCATCGGCTCCATCGCCGTCAACACCATGCTCGCCAGTGCCGGAGGCCTGCTCTCCGCCATGCTCTATATGTGGATGGTCTGCGGCAAACCCGACGTCTCCATGACCGGCAACGGTTTTCTCGCGGGCCTCGTAGCCATCACCGCGCCGTGCGCGTTCGTAAATCCTATCAGCGCCGTGCTCATCGGCTTGATTGCCGGTGTCCTCGTCTGCATTTCCGTCGCCTTCGTCGAGCGCAATCTCCAGGTTGACGATCCCGTCGGCGCCATCTCCGTTCACGGTGCCTGCGGCATCTGGGGCGTAATCTCCGTGGGTCTTTTCGCCGACGGCACCAGCAATTATGGCGGCGCATGGAACGGCGTAAACGGCTCGGTCACCGGATTATTTTACGGCGATGCCACGCAACTTTTGGCGCAGCTCATGGGTGTGGCCACATTATTGGGAGTCGTCTTCGTTCTCAGTTTTTGTTTCGGCGCCCTCGTGGATCTCTTGATGGGCCAACGCGCCTCCGCCAAATCCGAACTCGAGGGCCTCGACCTTCCGGAAATGGGCTCATTGGCCTATCCGGAATTCGAGATGAAATCGGGAAATTAACGACCCGGATTTTTTGCGTGATCGTCTCGGGCAGAAAAGACCAGCGATGGAACAGATGCTTCTAACCTCGGAAACAACGCAGCCCGTCGACCTGAGCGCCCCCCGCGCGCTCGATCGTCTGCCGTCTCTGCCCTGGCGCGATCCCCATTCTGTCCCGCCAGAAAAACTCGTCGAACTTATCGCCACGCTTAAACGCGCTTGCGCGGAAAATCCCCAAAACGCCGCCCTACGCACTTGCTTGGGGATGGCCCACGCCATGAATTACGACGTGTATTCATCCATGGCCGCGCTCGAGTCCGCAATTCAAATCGCCCCGCAAGATTTTTTTGCCCGATTGAAATATGGCGAGCTGTTCTTCCGCGTCCGCGCGCTCAACAGAGCCGAGCAGGAAACCCTCCGCGCTCTCGAGCTGGCCGCTTCGCCTTTGGAGCTATCTTTGGCGCGCAAGCAACTCGCGCAAATCCGCCAGCTCGCCCACAAAGGCCATAGCAGGCCGCTGTGGACCAAATCGCTCCGCCTTCCCGCCACCGGCCTAGCCGTCCTGCTCTTGGCCATCTCCTGCATCTACCTGCTCTGGAAATGAAATACCGCTGGCACTATTTCGTAGCCGCCGTTTTTTTCGCTTCGTATCTACTCGTCTCCAACGGCGTTCCGCTCCTGCCGGTGATCTTCGGCTGCCTGCTAGCCGCCGTCCTGACTTGGCGAAAATTTCCCCGGCACACCTAGCTGTAACGGCCGACTTCTAAGGCCGGCGCTGTTCCGCACCCAGCACACTCACCGTCCATTTCAGTCCGCGCCAATTTTCCTCCATAAAGCGATGAGCAAGCCCTGGTCAGCAGGCGCCCAACTGAATGCCCGCGAGTTACAATCTGCTAATACCCTGTCTTGTCTCATACCCCCGCCAGCGTATAATGCCTGCGGCCCCAAGCTCCCAGCGCCTTGGCCGTGAAACAACGCAGAAATATGATCGACCACAACCCCATGGAAATAGATGTCCGCGACCAGGGTGAAATCTCCATCGTTACCGTCCACGGCCGCCTGGCCATCGGCGAGTCCGCGGAGCAACTACACGAGGCGCTGAATTCCATCGTACGGCGCGGCGTGCACAAAGTTGTAGTAATCCTCAACGACGTCACGCAGATCGACAGTTCCGGTATCTCGACGCTGGTTCGGGTGGCTATCGGACTCGCTCGCGAGAAGGGCTCCCTGCATCTAGTCTGCGGGCCAGGCCGCGTCCGCGATTCCCTGACCGTCACACGCCTCGTCGATGCCATCCCCACCTTCGAAACCGAAGCCCAAGCCCTAGCCAAGTTTTAAACCGTACGGAATCCTTTGTATTGGCTGCATTGGCGCAGCATGCCGCGCCCCAGCTTGCTCGGGCCTAAGCGTTACACCTCTTTTTCTCGATCGTGTTCGACCACACAGCTGGATCACTAACCGGATCAGCAAGGAAGCGCTAAATCTGCAAAGGAGAACTACACGAGGGAACCGCCGCAACATTCCGGAAAACTTTGAACAACCGATTTTCGCTGTCTTGGAAGATTACCCGGTCTTCTTCAACTCCGACAACACCATCTTCGCCAATTCCTTCAGCGTCTCAAACACGCCCTGACCCGTCACCGCCACGGCTTCAAGCACCGGTTCGCCTTTTTTCTGCAGTTGCCGCGTAAGTTCGTCGATGGGCATGGCATTCGGCAAATCCCGTTTATTCAATTGCAGTACGTACGGGATCGTCGTGAAATCCAGCTTATGCTCCCGCAGATGCTCCTGCAGGTTTTCCATGGTTTCAAAATTCGCGTCCAGCCGCTCTTCCTGCGAATCCGCCACAAACGCCACGCCATCCGCGCCTTTCAAAATCAGCTTGCGGCTGGCTTCATAAAATACCTGTCCGGGTACGGTATACAGATGAAAGCGCGTTTTGAAGCCGCGCACGGTTCCCAAATCCAGCGGCAAAAAATCAAAAAACAGCGTGCGATCCGTTTCCGTGGCCAGCGAAACCATCTTGCCCTTCTGGTTTTGCCCCGTATGGTCGTAAATCCATTGCAGGTTGGCGGTTTTTCCGCCCAGACCTGGACCGTAGTACACCAGCTTGCAATTGATTTCGCGCGCGGGAAAGTTGATGAAGGGCACTTAGGTCAGCTCGATCTCGGCCTGAATTTTATAGCATAGCTGGGCGGCGCAGGCCAGCGTTCCGGCGCGCCCACCTCACTTGCTAAGTACTGCATTCTAGTTTCCGCGAGAATCGCTTATCGTGTGCGTCTTATTTTTGCACCGTGGCGCTCGTAGGTAACGGGTACAAGCCCCCCTTATTTCCGCCACCTCGGCCATCGGTCGGCCATCGACGAACCGCTCCCGCCCATTGTCGTGCTGGTTAATGGATGGATAACAGACCTCAAGCTGCGTTGACGCGCGTTGACGGCTCTGCTAGCATCCGGCACATGGCTAAAGCCCATAAACCCTCTCCGAGCTCTTCCGAGCGCTCCAAAGGCGCCTCTCGAAGCGACGCTAAACCTATGAAAAAAAGGGTCTTACCCCCTGCTCCCCCGGCCCAGCGCGGCGGCGTCGAACTCGTCGACCCCCGCGTCCAGGCGCAATTAAAGCTCTATGATGAAGCTCTGTCCCTTTTTCACCAGCAGAAATTCGCCAAGGCCAAGCAGGAACTCGAAAAAGTCCTTGAGGGCCCCAGCAAAGAATTAATCGACCGCGCCCGCATGCACATAAACATTACCGAACAACGCATGAAACCCGCGCACGAACAAAATCCCCGCACCGCCGACGAGCATTATCAGCGCGGCGTGGCCATGATGAACATCGGCCGCTGGGACGACGCCCGCGAAAGCCTCATCAAAGCCCGCAAAGCCGCGCCCAAAGCCGATCATATCCACTACGCTTTGGCCGCCCTGGACTGCCTGACCGGCGAAGCGGATTCCGCCATGGCCAATCTAAAAGTAGCCATCGACCTGCGCGGCGAAAATCGCTTCCACGCCCGCAACGACGAAGACTTCGCCTTCCTCCAGGAGGATCCACGCTTCACCGAACTCCTTTACCCTGAAAAAGAAGGCTACTCCGGCTAGCATTGGCCTTGGCAGGCTTACCTCGCGCCGCGTCTTGTAGCGACGCCTTTTAGGGGCGTCACCTTTCCGTCTTTTTCTCACTCCGCTTCTCGTTGATTTACCGAGCGTGAGCTGTTCCTGGTCCGCGCGCCTGTTGGAAAATGACCCACTGCCTTTCGCCGCACAGAATTCACTTCCCCACACGCTTTCCGGTACACTTCTTTCGCCCGGTTCAATCGGTTTGTTTGCGCGTTTTGTTGCGCTATTTTTTGCGCCATAGAGATTCATGCCGAAAAAGTCCTCGCCACCAAAAATCCTCCGCCGCGGCTTCCGCGTCGTGGCCCTCGGCGGCGGCACCGGCCTCTCCACGCTGCTCCGTGGCCTAAAAGAACACTGCGTCCGCCGCAGCGATGACCACCCCACCCCCGAACGCCCCATCTCCGACCTCGTCGCCATCGTCACCGTCACCGACGACGGCGGTTCCTCCGGCCGTCTGCGCCGCGAAAATCGCATCCTTCCCCCGGGCGACATCCGCAACTGCATGGTTGCGCTCTCGAAAGACGAAGCCTTACTCGGCCGCTTGTTCCAATACCGCTTCAAAGCCGGCCGCGGCCTGATCGGCCACAATTTCGGCAATCTCTTCCTCGCCGCCCTCACCCACATCACCGGAGACTTCGCCGAAGCCATCCGCGTCAGCAGTCAAGTCCTGGCCATCCGCGGCCGCATCTTCCCTTCGACGCTGTCCAACGTCCACCTGGTCGCCGTGCTGGAAAATGGCCGCATCGTCCACGGCGAAACTCGCATCACCGCAAGCACTTCTCCCATCAAGAAAATCGCTCTCTCCGATCCACACGCTCGTCCGTTGCCGTTAGCCCTCGACGCCATTCGCACAGCCGACCTTATCCTCCTCGGCCCCGGCTCGCTCTACACCAGCATCCTCCCCAATCTCCTGATCCCGCAAATCGCCGCCGCGATAATCCATTCCAAAGCCCCGCGCGTCTACGTCGCCAACCTCATGACCCAGCCCGGAGAAACCGCCGGCTATGCCCTCGCCGACCACCTGCGCGCCATCCAGCGACACGTCCTCCGCAAAAATTCCTCCCGCCACGTAATCGACTACGTCGTCGCCAATCGCCAACCCGTATCTCCGCTAGTCGCCCGCCGCTACCGCGCGCAAGGCGCCGACCCGGTAATCATCGATCTCGCAGCCCTGCAAAAGTTGGGTTTCCGCGTGATCCAGGACAATCTCCTCGAAGAACACACCGTAATCCGCCACAACACTCGTCGCCTCGCCCGCCTCCTGCTGGACCATTTCCTGTCCGTTCGCAAAGCCTCATGAGTTGTTCGTAGATTTTCACGCAGCGTTCAAGACAGTTTCTGTGTCCCAGAAAAAATGTCCAGGCCCGGTCGTAGCCGCGCGCGCATATTTGGGACCGCGTTAGTTTTTGGGGGCCTAAACGAAACGTACCGAAAGAATTCTGCGTGCCCCGGCAGCCCGACGTTTCATCGGCGGGGGGTGGCGCTAGAGAGTTCTACAACCCAAGCGCTTGGCCGACTACTGGACGCGGAACTGGATCGTGACTGTCAGGTGCATGGGGATGGCTTTGCCGTCCAGCGTGGCGGGCTGGTATTTCCATTGGCGGAGGGCCTCCATCGCGGCTTGGTGCAGCACCACTGGTCCGCCGACAACTTTCATGCTTGTGACTTTGCCGGAGGCGTCGATCAGCGCGTCGATTTTGACGTCACCGCCGACACGTTGCGTTTTGGCGAACGCGGGGTACACGGGCGGAACGGATTTGACCAAGTGCGCGGCTTTTACGTCGCCGCCTATCGGAACTGGGACGCTGGGAACCGCCGGGCCGGAACTGCTGGCGAAGTTGCTGCCCATCGAAGCATCGTCTGGCGCCGTGGAGCCGTTGACGGCGATGGCAGGATCGCTCGCGTCAAGGGAGGCAGCGTCGCCTTTACGAATTACCGTCGGTGCCGTAAGACGCACCTCGCCGAGGGAAGGGCGCTTCTGCGCGGCGGTGGCGGGCTGGTTGACCGCGGGCTGGCCGATGCTACCTGTGGACCCGGACGCTGCCGGCGAAGTGCGCTCCGGATTGACAACCAGGTTGGCGTTGAGCGCTGCGGGCGTGGCGGCCTGATTCTTGATAACGCCGATGGGTTGCGAGTCGGTGGCCGTGTGCGCCGCTCCTGGATTGCTCCGCGCGGATGCGGAAACCTGCGCGTCCTTTACGGGAGTGGACCCCGAAGCTGAGTTCTGCGCCGGTGCCGGAGTTGCGACGGACTGCGGTGCCGCCGAATTGCTTTGCGTAAAGCTTTGTAGCTTCTTGAGAATCGCTCCGCCCTGCGGGGTGTACCAAAGCCCGCCGAAGACCGCCAGCAAAAATGCGGCGGCGATGGCGAAGATGAGAGTTTTGTTTATTCGCGACACGCCCTCGGTGCCGCTCGGCTCTTCGTCGATCAGCAGTCGTGAGCCAAAGTTGGGCGCCGCAACGCTGGACACCTCGTCAGACCCTGCGTCGTCGCCCGCGGCATCGTCCACCGATGGAAGTTCCTGTGCCATCGGCTCATGCGCTTCAGCTTCTTTCGTCAAATCAGCGGAGGACACAGGAGACGAGGAGAGCTCCTCGTTGTGAATACCAGGCCTGGCGTCGAAAACCGCGGTATCGGCGGAACTTTCTTCCGCGGACGCGCGAATTGCGGCGTTGCGCGCCAGCGGTTCGAGCCACGTGGGGATTTTGACTTCTTCATCTTCCGAAAGCGATCGCAGCGTAGCCGCGACTGGTTTCGCGGGCGCAGGGGGTTTTACGGCGACCGGCGTCGGTGGGACTTTGGAGCCGGACGTCGCAACCGGAGGCGCGGCAGGGATTGCCGCTGACAATATCTCGTCCAGCGTGGGAGGCTCGAACTTAGTGACATCGCGCTTGGCTGGCGAAGCGATGTTTGAAACCGTGGCGGGCAGATCCAGAATTTTGCTCGCCGCCTCACCGAGGGGCTTGCGCTCCACGGAGGCTGCACCTGCGGGCGATTGTGATGCTGGTGACGCTTGCGGCGATTTTTGCTTGTCCGCAAAAAGCAGCGCCGTCAGTTGCGACTGCAGACGCGCGTTTTCGGCTTTCAGCGACTCGTTGGAATTTTCCGCCGCGGCTGGTGTGGATTCTGGATGTTGCACGACCGCGAGTGGCGACACGCTACCGTCCGAGGCGCGTGGAAGGCTGAGAACCGACGAAAGCGAATGCGCAGAGTTCGACGCCGAGGAACTCACCGAAGCGTCCGGCTGAGTGGCGAACGAGGAGCCCGTTGGCGCCAGCGGTGCCGGCGCGGGCTTTGAAATTGGCGTGGGGAGCTTCGCGGCCGGCAAGCTGGTGGCGGGTGCCACAGGGGAAATCACCGCTGTGGAAAGCTTCGCCGCTTCGACGGAAGTACTTGCGACGCCTCTCTCAGAACTAGCGACGGGCGCGGGCGACGGATTGGAAAATCCCGGCTGCAGTGTGGGGAAACCTTCGACCCGGGCGGCGGGTTTTGCTTCTGGCAACTTCGGCGTGGCCCCTGCCGCCGGCGCCACTACTGCTGGCCCGATACGCTCGCCGGGGAAACGCATGCCCCAGAAACCGGGAACCGCCTCGGTGAACTCGAGTTCAACGTAGCCGCTGACGTTGCGATAATTTTTAGATTTCACTACCTGGCACACCACTTCTCGTTTGCTTTTGTCGTTGGTCAGAAAGAGCAATTGACCGGGTGCCACAGACGATTGCAGGCGGATCACCGCACCGTTGCCGAAGACCAGCACCGTCTTGGTGGATTCGGAGAAAGGTTCGCGCTTGTCGCTGCCTTCCACCGTTCGGGCGCCATTCACGGTCACGGAAACGTCCAGCGCCACCGGTTGCGGTTTGCTGCCTGGCTCGGCCGGAGTACTGCCTGCGACAGTCGCGCGCGCCGCGAGAGATTCCGGCGCCACTTGCTGCGCAACAGCGGTTAATTCCGTTTCTTTAACAGTTGTAGACATGCTTACGCACCCGCGAAGAAGTTTTGCTGGTGGCCCCAGAGCCCTCAGTGCAGCGTGATTCTCACTACCTATATAGTCTCTTCCTGCTGCGGACCGGGCAGCCATAGTACCCGCGTACCACCTTAGAACACTGGACCAGTGGACAGGCCGTGGGGCGCGTCTCGGCGAGCGCTGAGGACTGTCTTTACGGGGAAGAAAACGCCTGTTTCAAAAAGGGACAGCTTGCATCATTCGAAAGCTTATTTTTTCAGCGGGGGTTGAAAGCGCTCGTCGATTTCCACTTGATAGCCGGTGACCAGCTTGTTGGTTTCGTTGGCCATGCCGATTACGGATTGCAATTCCTTGAACATTTCCGCGGTCATCCCTTTGCTGAACGCGGAAGCGGTGTGCGACGCGATGCAATAGTGGCAGTTGTTGGTGACGCTCACCGCGATGTACAGCAACTCCTTCGTCAGTGGATCGATGGCGCCGGGACCCATGACCTCTTTCAGGCTTTCCCAGGTGCGCTTGAGCAGTTTCGGGTCGTGCGCGATAGCCTTCCAGAAATTGTTGATCCAGTCGGTTTTGCGCGTGCTCATGATGTCGTCATAGATGGCCCGAACTTCGGAGCTGGCGTCTTGATATTCGATGAGCGGGAACGTCGGCATGCGGATCTCCAAATTTAGAAAAATTTGTTCTCCTGAGCACGGTAGCAGGATGCGCGGAAATAAAAAAGCTGCCCGCTAGTGCGTTACTGTTATGGTTGTGCGCATGACCACGGACGCGGAAAACGCATCGCCGAAAACTGCCCGGGGCGCCGTGGTGTATTGGATTTTTATGGCGCTGCTGCTGTTGTTCTTGCTTTGGTTTGGCGTGGCCGATCTGCGGCGCACCCCGGACGTCACTGCCACCCTCGCGCACCTCGGCTACCCCTTGTATTTCTCCTATTTCATCGGCGCCGGGAAATTGCTGGCGGCTGTGGCGCTCATTTCTCCGAAAACGCGCAGGTTGCGCGAGTGGGCTTATGCGGGACTGACCACTGAGTTGATTTGCGCGTTTGCTTCGCACACCTTCGTCGGAGATGCCTGGGGCATCCGCATCGCTCCGCTTATGTTTTTGCTGATTCTTGTTGTGGCCTACCTCTTCGATCCCCACCGCATCAAGCCCAGCCTCGTCTAGGGGGTGCGCCAAGCGCCACAGTTCCCCCAGCCGAAAAAAGAAGCCACCCCGGCTTCCTGCGCAGGAGTGGCTGTTTCTTTTTAGTCTTTGCCGCCTGACTTTTCGTCAGGCAGATCGTCCCGCTTACTTTTGGTCCTTGGAATGGTTTTCGGGTTTGGGAGTGGTCTTCTTCGGCGGTGGCGCAGGCTTGCTAGCTTGCGGCTTTGCCGTGCTCTTGTTTTGCACCGCTGGCTTATTGGAAGTCGTGCTGGTGGAGGTCGCCGGCTTGTTGGTGGAAGTAGGCGGTTTATTGGTGGAAGTCGCCGGTTTATTGGTGGAGGTCGCCGGTTTATTGGTATTCACCGTGTTGGACTTGGTGGTCGCTGTGGCCGGTCGATCCGTCTTGGCCGCAACGTTAGCCGCGTGATAGGGCGCCCCGGCTTTGCTTGCGGTTACTACGCCTTTTCCGGTGAATTGGCCGGGCTTTGGCGTGGCCGCCACCGCGGGCTTGCCGCCATTAACGGACGCTTTTTGCTGCGGGTTAGCCAGCGAAGCTTTCTCATGCTGCGTTTGCTCGGACGTCGGCTGTATGTGTTTTTCGTTGGCCGCGGCTTGCTCCGAGGCGGTCGGTTGGGCAGTGGTGCCGCCAGCGCCGTTGAAGCTGGTGGTCGTGGTGTTGTTGACCACCACCGTCTTGTTGTACGTGTTGTTGATGACCACGCTGCCGCTCACGTTGGTGACCGCGCGGTTGTACGCGAAGACCCCGTGATTCCAGGCGCCCCCTTCAAATCCAACGCCGCCGTAGCCGAAACCGTAGTTGACGCCGCCGTAGAAGCCCATGTGCTCTCCCCAGTAGCCGCCGTGCCAGCCGTAAGCTCCACCGGCAAAACCCCAATATCCGGGGGTCCACAGGTACCCGGGCGTCGGGGCGAGAACCCACGTGCCAGGTACCCAGAAATAGTCATCTTCGCCATAGGCCCAGTAGCCGGGGGTCCACATGTAGCCCGGCCCGGGAACGGCAGGTTGCACGTAAATAGGTAGCGCTGGGGGCGCCGTGTGAATGGAAATACCGATACCGATGCTGATGCCTTGCGCGTGGGAAGCAGCGGGAATTACGACTGCTATCAATACCAAAAAGACAAAAGCCAACGTACGAGTGGTAGTAGACATAGCGATGTTCTCTCCTGGACGGGCTGCTCGGATAAACCCCTGCAGTCGGTCTAAAGTTGCGGGCCGTGGCTGGAACGATAGTGTGGGGTGAATACGGTTGTGGCAATACCTTGGTGCGGGTAGGCTGTCGAAAGAGTGAAGCTCGGTGCACCATGCCGCAGTGCCATCCGATCTGCATCTCGGCGCCACCCGGCGTCTGCGATTACACCCCGGTGATTTCTCCCTCGGCATTCACGTCGATGGCCGCCGCGCGCGAGATTTTTGGCAGCCCGGGCATGAGCATCATGTTTCCAGCGATCACCACCACAAAGCCTGCCCCGGAAGATAGCGACGCGTCGGTAATGTTTAGCGTCCAGCCCGTCGGCGCGCCCATCAATTTTGGATTGTCGGACAGGGAGTATTGCGTTTTTGCGATGCACACCGGCAATTTTGCGAAACCCCATGCGCCGTATTGCCGCAGTTTTGCCGAAGCTTGTTCGCTGAACGTCGCACCGGCGCCGCCGTAAACGTTGCTAACCACTTTGCGGACTTTTTCTTCGAAAGCATCCTCGGGCGAGTAGATGGGATGTGCCTTCGCCTCCGGATTTGCGGCGATGGTTTCTACCACTCTTTCCGCTAGTTCCGCCGCGCCCGCGCCGCCTTTGGTAAACGCCTCGTTTAGCGCGCTGACTACACCGTGTTCCTTGCAATAGCCCAGGAGCCGATCCAGATCGCCTTGCGTATCTTTCGGAAAGCGATTGATTCCCGCGACCACTGGCACGCCAAAGCGCCGCAGGCTGTCGATGTGTTTGCCGAAATTGGCGAACCCGCGTTCCAGGTCGCCCTCGCCTTGATTGCGCAGGCTTTGCGCCGTGGTCACCAGCACCGCCACCGCCGGACGAATGCCGCTGATGGGCATGACGATGTCGAAATACTTTTCCGCGCCTAGATCCGCGGCGAATCCCGCTTCGTTCACCACGTAATCCGCCAGTCGCATCCCCATTTCCTGCGAAAGGATGCTGCTCGTGCCGTGCGCGATGTTACCGAACGGGCCGGTGTGCACCATCGCGGGAGTGCCTTCCGTGGTTTGCACCAGATTCGGCAATATGGCTTCGCTGAGCAACGCCATCATCCCGCCTGTGGCCGCAAGTTCTTGCGCGCGGATCGGATTGCCATCGCGCGTCGTGCCCACGATGATGCGGTCCAGCCGCTGCCGTAAATCGTCTCGTCCGCTGGCCAGCGCCAGGATGGCCATGATTTCCGACGCGGCCGTGATCACGAAGCCGGTTTGCCGGTTCGCGCCTTCCCGTTTACCGCCCACGTCCACGGTGATGCGCCGCAGCGCGCGGTCGTTCATATCCATCGTGCGAGGCCACGTGATCCGCGCCGCATCGAGTTGCAGATCGTTGCCGTGAAATAGATGCGCGTCGATTAACGCTGCCAGCAAATTGTGCGCCGACGTTATGGCGTGGAAGTCGCCGTTGAAGTGCAGATTTATTTTCTGGCTCGGCTCCAGTTGCGACATGCCCCCGCCCGCCGCTCCGCCCTTCATGCCAAACACCGGACCCAGCGAAGGTTCGCGCAAAGTGATTACCGCTTTTTTCCCGATGCGCTCTAGGCCCTGCGTCAGCCCGATCGAGGTTACCGTTTTCCCTTCGCCGGACACCGTCGGAGTGGTAGCCGTTACCAGGATTAATTTTCCGCGCCGCTTGAATGCCGCATCGGCGAGCAGTTCCAGTTTGATTTTGCCGCCGAGCGAACCGCGTGCCTCGAAATATTTATCCGGTACACCCAGCTTTCTGGCTATTTCTTGGATGGGCAAAAGAGGTTTGGTCATGAGCGCTCGTTAGCGTGCCATTCGTTGCCACTTCGCCGCGCCACACCGCACGCGTGGTCGCCACTCCTATTCGCCCTAAAAAGATAACATCACCTCGCCAGGAAATCCGAGTCCTGATTCGCAACCGGCCTCGAGGGAATTTGCGCGTCCGTAATTAAGGCTCGCCCCTGCCCAATCCGCGCCCCCGTATTCCATGGTCCTTGCGGCAAGGACGCTCGCATTCGTATACTGGTCGCCCGGACAAAGGACGTCCCGCGAGTGGGTAGCTCGCTGAACCGGACGCCGTTTATCCCCGATTCACAGGCATCGACCAGAATCTCCGCAGGTCAGCGCTGCTCGCGGGAAAACCAACTCGCGCCCCTGCGGGCCAACGCTGCATCCAGTGGGAAGAAGCAAAAGTTTAGGAGACTGTGCATGTCCCAGTTACTGACACACGAAGAGTTGAACGTCTACCAGAACGCCGAAGCGCGCTTTGAAATCGCGGCGCAAAAGCTCGGCCTCGAACAAGGCCTCTATCGTTACTTAAAACATCCCAGCAAAGAGATCACCCTGTACATTCCCGTCGGCATGGACAACGGCACGCTCGAAGTTTTCACCGGCTATCGCGTGCTGCATTCCACCGTGCGCGGACCCGGCAAGGGCGGCATTCGTTTCGCTCCGGACGTAACTCTCGATGAAGTTCGCGCTCTAGCCACTTGGATGACCTGGAAGTGCGCGGTCGTAAATATTCCCTTTGGCGGGGCCAAAGGCGGCGTAGTCTGCAATCCGCAAAAGATGTCCAAACTCGAACTGGAACGCCTGACCCGCCGCTACACCGCGGAATTGGCTGATTGGCTCGGGCCGGAAAAAGACGTTCCCGCCCCGGATGTCGGCACCAACGAACAAACCATGGCTTGGGTCATGGACACTTACGCCATGCACCTCGGACACGCCACGACTGCCGTCGTTACCGGCAAGCCCATCGAACTGGGCGGCTCGGCCGGCCGTCGCGAAGCCACCGGGCGCGGCGTAATGATGTGCTGCAACAAAGCCATCGCCAAACTCGGGATCAAAAAAGAGACTTGCCGCGTCATTGTGCAAGGTTTCGGCAACGTCGGTTCGCTCGCGGCGGAATTAATGCATCAGGCCGGCTACAAAATCGTTGGCCTCGCCGACATCGGCGGCGGCCTCTACAATGAAAACAGTTTCGATGTGCCCAAAGTGATCGACTGGGTTTACACGCAGAAAAAATCCCTCCAGGATTTTCCGGCTGGCGGGACCAAAATGAGTTCGCGCGATGTACTTTTTCAACCCTGCGACATTGTCATCCCCGCCGCGATCGAAAATCAGATCACCGAGAGAAACGCCAGCCAGGTCCAGGCGAAAATCCTCTGCGAAGGCGCAAATGGTCCCACCACTTCGCAAGCCGACGCCATCATCGACGGCAAAGGCATTTTCACCGTGCCCGATATCCTCGGTAACGCCGGTGGCGTCACCGTCAGCTATTTTGAATGGGTGCAGGACCGCCAGGGCTTCTTCTGGCGCGAGAGCGAAGTCAACGAGCGCCTCCTCGACGTCATGGACAACGCCTTCGACCAGGTGGTGCGCTACGCCGAAACGCATCACGTCAACAATCGCATCGCCGCGTACATGCTGGCGATCGACCGCGTAGCCAGCGCCTTGAAACTCCGCGGCATTTACGCCTGAGCGCTTTGCCTCCCGGTAAGGCCCTGCTTTTTCGCCTCCCCGCCGCCAGGCACCCACCGGCGGCGGGGTGCAGCCGCGGAGAGCCGCCGCCTTGGCCCCGGTCATTTTTATTGTTTTCCTGCTGGCGCAGGCGAAGTGAAATGTGTATGCTTCCGCTCCGCAGCGCTGAGTACCCCGCCAACGCGCCGCGACTAGCGCCCATGTTTGAACATTCCGTAACACCCGGTCACGCCAAAAGCGAAGACCAGCACCGCCACGAGATTTGTGTTACCGGCCGCTGGATGTATGAGCGCGGCTTCATCGTCGCCTGCGACGGAAATCTCTCGGTACGCCTTGGGGGGAATCGCATTCTCACCACGCCCACCTGCATGAATAAAGGCACGTTGCGTCCCGGTGATTTGGTGGTCACCGATCTGAATGGGCGGCAAATTTCCGGAGATAAAAAGTTTTCTTCGGAATTGGGGATGCATCTTTTGTTTTACCGCATGCGGCCGGATGTGCAAGCGGTCTGCCACGCGCATCCGCCGACGGCGACGGGGTTCGCGGTCGCCGGGCGCGCGCTGGATCAGGCGCTGCTGCCGGAAGTGATTATCGGCTTGTGCCAGATTCCGCTGGTGCGCTATGGCACGCCGGGCACGCCGGAACTCAGCGCCGCGCTCGAACCATTTGTCTCGCATTACGATGCAATGCTCCTGGCCAATCACGGCGCGGTGACGTGCGGGCCGGATTTGCTGACGGCCTTCTTCCGCATGGAAACGATCGAACACGCCGCGAAAATTACGCAGGCTGCGGAAATGGCCGGCACGCCGGAGCTGCTTTCCGGCCGCGAAGTAGCGAAATTGATGGCCGCGCGCTCGCGCTATTTTGTGGAAATGCCTCCCGGCGGCGGTGCGGAATTGCCGGTCACCAGCGACAGCGTCGATAAAGAGGATGAGCCGGTGACGCTGACGCGCAGCGAACTGGACGCGCTGATCGACGAAGCCGTGCGCAAAGACCGCGCCCGCCGCTGAAGGTAGCCGCGCAAAATCCAACCAGAATGAATTCAAGCAGGCCCAACGTAAGTAGAATGAGCCATGCATAGGGGCCGGCTCGAAGCCTTCAGCGACGGCGTGATTGCCGTGATCATTACCATCATGGTGCTGGAATTGAAGGTGCCGCGCGGAACGGATTGGGCGGCGCTGCGTCCGGCGATTCCGGTATTTCTGAGTTACGTTCTGAGCTTCATTTATATAGCGATTTACTGGAACAACCATCACCACATGCTGCAGGCGTGCCAGAAGGTGAATGGGCGCGTGCTGTGGGCGAATTTGCATTTGCTGTTCTGGATGTCGCTGGTTCCGGTGGTTACCACCTGGATGGGCGAGAATCACCGCGCCACCATCCCCGTGGCGCTGTACGGTTCGGTGCTGTTCCTGACCGGCTGCGCTTATTTGATTTTGTCGCGCGAACTGATTGCGTTGAACGGGAAGGATTCTCCGCTGGCGAAAGCGCTGGGCAAAGACTACAAGGGTTTTTCGTCGCTGCTTCTGTACGCTGTGGCGGTCGGGCTTTCCTTCGTTAATACCTGGAGCGCTCTTGTGGTGTACAGCTTGGTGGCATTGGTTTGGCTTGCACCCGATCCGCGCATTGAGAAGCGCATTGCCGAGTGAGCATTGCCCCATTGAAATTACATAACTGATTGAGAACATTATGGTTGGGTATGAGCCGAGGGTGGGGACCCCCTCGTGTTTGTCGGAAGTGTTCATTCTGCTGGGGTTAGACGGGGCGGTATTTGTAAGTGCTGTAGATACTAGACTTACAGACACACATGTTGCAGAAATCGGCGAAATTTGAGATTTACGTATTGATTCTATTGGGGTTACAGTACGACAGTTTGCTAATCTTGGAAGTGCGGATTCTAAAGAGGTTACAGGCGGTTTTTCGGTAGCGTGGGTGAGCGCGGGGCACGTCTTGATGGAGGTTGCGGAGGGAGTTGGATCCCCGAAGAACATGGCAAAGTGTAGCGAATGGATACTCGCGTGTCAATAGTACTATTGGTACTCGCCTGCCAGGTTGATGGCCACGGAGTCCGCGTCTGCGCGCAAGGTGGTGTAGCAGGCCGCTTGACCACTCCTGGAAATTAACGTATATACAATAATGTGTTCGTCTGGGACACAGGCAAGGCCCGTGGCAATCTGAAGAAACACGCGGTCTCTTTCGAGGAGGCCGCCACCGTCTTCAGCGACCTGGAGGGCCTGGAGTGGGATGACTTCGCGCACTCGCATTCCGAGCCGCGGTCGACCAGGATTGGCTTCTCCATAGCAGGAAGAATTCTTTTTGTGGTTTATACCATTCGGAGGCTGAAAAATGAGCAAGAAGCGATCCGCATTATCAGCGCGCGTCCGGCAACACGCAAAGAGCGTCAGGCCTACGCCGGATAGTCAATTGAACCTGCGCGATATTCCGGAAGCTACGGACGAGCAACTCCGCCGCGCGCGCCGCGTTGGCCGGCCCGCTACCGGCAATGCCAAACAGTTGATCGCCATTCGTATCGCTCCGCGTCTGCTGGCGCAACTGCGGCGCCTGGCGGCCAAACAATCCAAACACTACCAGACTTTGATCCACGAGCTGCTGGAGCGCGCCGCCAAGAAAGCCGCCTAGGGCACCTTACGTGAGGATAGAACTCACGGCGGAGCAGGTCCGGGTTCGCCTGAGTTGCGAAGTAGTAGGCTTGGTCATCTAAGTCCCGGCCGGCCTTGGGGCGGACGACGTCCCGAGGGATCACGGTTTGCTGTTATTGCTCAGGCGTTCGTCGAGGCGTAGATGCTTTTCCTGCCAGAATTCAGGCCCGATTTGGAGCGGTGCGCCGGAATTTAAGCCCTCGAGTGCGAGCGATTCCAGTTCCTCGGCGCCCTGCTGAACAGCGCGCGCTGCCTGGATTTGCCGGGACGCCGCAAGAATTGGATACGCTGCTTGCGGGAGGAATGGCGTCGGAGCAGCTTGGAGAAGATGAGTTTTGGAGCGCGGTGAATAAAGAAACGGACGCGCTGCTTCGTTTCGGCGGTAGGTAAAGCCAAGAGCCGCACCCTTGCAAAAGCGGTGAGGATGTGGCACCCCAATTCAAATTCGCGAAAAACCTATCGGCCACCCGCCCGCCCGTCCAAGGCGCGAGTAAACTCGGGAGTATCACAGAACCTTTGCGAACTGAGCTAGAAGCAGATCTCCGTAGTCGGAGTCTTTGATCGAGAACTCGCCCTTGCCGATTGCGGAGTTGACGTTGAAAAAGACTTCAGATTCCTGCTCGCCGTTGCCCATGAAAAGCTTTATCGCGGTCCAGTTCCCCTGCGGCGTGGCGTTGAAACCACCACCAGAGGCCTGTGATTCATTTTCCCCGATAATCACATATGTGAACGGAACGCTGGTTGTTCTAGGGACATCTTTTGGAAGTGATTTAGCCTCGAGCGCCGCCTTAAGTGCAATGAGCAGAACGCTGGCGTTCGATCCGGGCTCGGCCACGAACTTGCCGTCGCCAAAAGTGATCGGGAAATCGGAAGGGCTGCTGCCGCCGGAACGCTTCCCGGGGTCGAGTTCGACGATGAATGTCGCCATTTTGCCCTTCGCAGCATAAATGGCTTTCCACCGCGTTGATCCGGTCAGGCTTGGCAGCGGTCGGAGATCAAAACCGACCGATCCCGAACTTGGCAGATAAGCTTCGGCCATGCGGCCTTCGGGCGCGCTGGCGGGATGGTTGCAAGCAACAGCCAAGAGGGCAACGAATAATAACTTAGGAACGTTGCGTGTAGTGCTGAGACTAAAGTGGCGCCTGTTCTCAAGGGTTTTCTGGGACTTGCCCTGAGGACCGCATGGGATGTGCTGCGACATTGCGGGATTATCTCTGCGAAGAATGGCCAAAGCAATACCCGCAAAATCGAAATCAACGCTTTAGACCTGCTCAGTTCTCGCCGAAGGCGTCATTTATCCAGTGCGCGCTGAGAAAATTTATATCGCCGGGGATTACAGGTCGCGGGAAGTGGCGCTGTCGATGGAAGTGTCGGGGAGTTGGCGGGAGCCCGAGAGCCGGAAATGGGTGATGTTTTGGAGGTGGAAGATTGGGGATTGATTGGGTGGAGTTTTGATGCGGAAGAAATCGGAGGTGTGGACGTCGGTTAGGTGGAAGGCGGGGCGAGGGTCCGGTTGCTCTGTGGCTATTTCTATGTTGGAGAGCTCGAGGTTGCGGATGTGGCGGAGGAAGAAGCCTGTGGCGGGTAATGGGCCGAACATTTCCGGTTCGGGGTAGGCGTTTTCTTTTTCTGGCGGCTGGATGGCAGCCATTTCTGGGGTGGCTCCGCCTGTTTGGTGGAGGTAGATGTCGCTGAGCTTGATGTCTTCGATCAGGTGATCGGGAACGCCACTGATAATGCTGGGGAGTTGGGCGGCGTTGTAGCTGGTGATGTTGCTGATCAGGATGCGCTTTATGGCGCCTGGCGTGGCATCTTTCGGGCCGCGCATTCTGGCGCCGAGCCGCAGAAAAATCGGTGAATTTCGGATGTCGCGCATGGCGATGTTGGTGATGGTGATGTCTTCGCAGAGGGCGCCATCGACAGTTTCCAGGGCCAGGCCGCAGCAGCTTTCGAAGACACAGTTGGCGATGGTGATATTTTTGAAGCCGCCGTTGGATTCGGTGCCGAATTTTATGCGGCCGGTGGGGCGGTAGCGGAGTTTTGCCGGGTCGAGGCGCTTCCAGGCGCCGTCGAGCATGCTGCCGAGTTGGTAGTCCCCCGTGACGTAGCAATTGGCGATGGTTAGATTTTCCGTGGCGCGAGGGTAGCCCAAGGCGAAGGAACTTTTTGGGCAGATGCCGTCGTCCCACGGGGAGTTTACGGAGCAGCCCGAAACGCGGACATTTTTGCAGCAGTCGAGGTCCAGGCCTTCGCGGTTGGTGTCGATTTTCAGGTTGTCGATGGTGAGATTGTCGACGCCGGTGGCGAGCAGTGCGAACCAGCCGGCTTGCAGCACGGAGAAGTCGCGGAGGATGACGTTGTGGCAATTTTTGAGCGCGATGGATTTGTTGCCGACGCCGGGCTTGGTGGTGTCGGGGAGATCGGTGCCGTCGCCATGGCCGCGGCTGAGGCCTTTGCCCCAGATCAGGCCGGGGCCGAGGATGGCGATGTCGTGGAGGTTTTCGCCCCAGATTAAACTGTTGTGCCAGTGGTTGTGGCCGTAGTCCTGGTAGGGTTCCCAGGGGCCTTGGGGCTCGGCAGGATCGTAGCCGCCAGTAGTTGTCCCCGCTAGCGGCGTGCTGGCGGCGAGAATTGTTGCGCCGCTGTCGAGATAGAGCGTGATGTTACTTTTTAGGCGGATGGAGTAGCTGGCGTAAGTGCCGGCGGGAAAGTGGACGGTGCCTCCGCCGGAGGAGGATGCGGCGGCGATGGCGGAGTTGATGGCGGGAGAGTCGAGGGTGTGGCCGTCGCCGATGGCGCCATAGGTGCGGACGTCGAAGAAAGTTGGGGCGCTGGCGCTGGGCGAGGTTTGCGCGCTGGCGTTGGTGGCGGGCAGGGCGGGAGTAGTGGCTCCGGCTAGAGTTGCGGTGGCTAGTTTTAGGAAGTCGCGGCGGTCGGTGCTCATGGCCTGGTCATTCTAATTTATTTCGGGCTAATTTATTTCGGGCCGGGTGAGGAGCTGTTCGCGGGATTTGTTGAGCGCGATGCTGCGCGCCACGACGCAACTCGTGGCAACCAGCACGGGCAAGAGTGCCTGTGCTACCAAAACCATTTTTTCACGTGCGAAGCGGCCAGCGGTCAGACAAAAGTGGGTTGGCTCGAGCGTTCGAGGACTTCGCGAACGATGCGGAGCAGGTCCTGGGCGTCTTTGCCCTTGGAGATGAAACCGTGGGCGCCTGCGGCGTGGATTTCGCGTTTGGTTTGGTCGGAATCGTGGACGGAGAAGACCAAAATTTTTGTCTGCGGCTGATGGCGCAGGATTTGACGAACGGCGGCGAGACCATTCAGGACGGGCATATTGATGTCGAGAATGACCAGATCGGGGCGTAAGGCTTTTACTTTTTCGACGGCGTCCTGACCATTGACAGCTTCGCCGCAGATTTCGAGGTCCGGCTGAGTCTGCAACGTGTTTCTTACGCCGCGGCGAAGCATTTCGTGGTCGTCGGCGATTAAAATGCGTTTTTTGCGATGGCCGTTCGTCGCTTCGGAAAGTTCGCTGTGCGGCACGGGAGTGTTGCGGCCGTTTGAGGATGGCGCGGGCGCGGCAATCTTTCGACTGGAAAGAGGAATGGTGGCGGTGACCAGCACGCCGCGATTGGGGCTGGAAGTGATTTCCAGCTTGCCGCCGAGCTGGCGCATGCGCTCGGTCATGCCCTGAATGCCGACGCCGAGACGTTCGACCGCACTCTGCGCGGATTTGGATTTCGCAGGTTTGATGCCCTTGCCATAGTCCTCTACTTGAACCTTAATGGCCTCACCGTTGGAATTTATGCGGATGCGCGCTTTTTCGCTGCCCGAGTAACGATGCACGTCGGTCAGGCTTTCCTGGAGGACGCGGAAGATGGCGACTTCCGCGTCGGGCGAAAGTCTTTGCAGGTCGGAGGGAATGTCTACATCGATCTGAATGCCGGTCCTTTTGGTGAAGCCCGAGGCGTACCATCTGGCCGCGGAAGACAAACCAAGCTCGTCGAGCAGCGGAGGATGCAGCAAGTAGGAAAGTGTGCGAATTTCTTCGGCGACTTCTTTGTTCCATACCAGAGATTCGGAAAGCGCCTGGCGGGTTTCGTCGTCGAGGCTGGAGGACAGGCGGCTGAGGACTCCCGAGAGGGTCATGGACTGGACGGCGAGTTTCTGGCCAGTGATATCGTGAAGATCGCGGGCCAGATAGCGGCGCTCTTCGTCCTGAAGTTGCAGCAGGCGCGCGGAGAGTTCGCGGAGAGATTGTTCGTTGGACTTCAGCGCTTCGTTGGCTTCCACGAGTTCGGTGAGTTCCGTGGCAACGACGCAGACGCGAGCGAGGTTGGACTGGTTCATCGATGCGAGAGTGAAACGCACCAAACGCGAGCGCCTTTGCTGGCGAGCAGGGCAATTTCTCCAGCGGCTCGGCGGTGACGCGCGCGGCCCACCAGGGATTGAAATTTGTTTCCCTCGGTGGGCGAGAGATGGCTTTGCATACTTGTGCCAATAAGCTTCGACAGGGACATGCTGAGGAGTTCAGCGAAGCGATTGTTGGCGTAAAGAATGGTGCCGTCGGAATCCAACGTTGCGGCGCCATCGTTGACGAATTCGACGAGTACGCGATAGGGATGTTCGGTGCCTTGCAGCGTGACCACTTTGTCGCCGCGTGCGTCCTTCATCACCAAGGCGTCGATGCCGCCGCGGCGGATGGCGCGGACGATCTGCTCGGCTTCGTCGACGGGCATGACAGTTTTGCCGCCGGGACGCGGCCTGCCGCTGACCTTTGCGGGCGGCTTCTTTCTCCGTGTATGCGGCTTGATCTTCAGTTTAATCCCCCTCCAAATGGGACATCAGAATCGCCGAGGGCAGTATCGGGTAGATGCAGTACGGCGGCGGCTGAAAACCGGCTCCAAGACGGGTTGGTGCCGCGACAGATTTAGCCGGCGGCCTTCGCTCGAACCTTACGAATATCCAGGCCGACCAGGACGCGTTCGGTATCCGATAGGTCGCCGATGATCTTGCTTATGGGGACGGGCAGGCTGCGGACCAGCGTGGGAATGGCCACAATTTGATGATCTCGCGCGAGCGCCGGCTTCTTGATCAAATCGATGACCTGGATGCGGTATTTCATCGCCAGATGATCCGCGCAGAGTTTTTTCAGATTGGAGATGGCCGAAAGGGATTTGGGAGTTTGGCCGGCGACGTACAAACGCAATTCGATGGTATCGCGCGCCGGATGATTTGCTTTCGTTTTGCTCATTGGCCCTCAATCGATCTATTTTCGCGAACCGTCCGCGAATGGTCAGGATGCATGGCGGCTGCGAGCCAGTGTTACGCGATCCCGCTTAGACTGCTGCTCGCGCTCGTGCGTCTCACTGGTGATTTTCTTCGTTTCTTTTTCCACGGAGGCAATTTCGGCTTGCAAGGCCGCAGCCTGGGCTTCGAGGACTATTTTCTTTCGCTCGATTTCCTCCTGCTCGCGTTCAAATGCGATTTGGCTCCGGACCGCTTCGGCTTTTTCCCTCGCTTCCTGCGCCACGCGCGAAGAACCGGTGAGCACTCCGCCGGTGCCGATGTAGGCGGGAATCAGCTTGATGCCACGCTTGGTCATGACAAATTCGCGGAGCTGATTGGAGTGCGCCATGCCGCGCGACTTGAGAACGTAGATGCAGCGGTTGCGTTCGCCGCTGAGTTCGATATCGCGAAGCAGGATCCAGGTGTCGGTGAGCGAGGAGATGCCGACGGTGGTCTGTTCCAGGCCGTTTCCGCCCCCCGTTAGGCTTACGAAAAACGCGGTAATCCCCGCGCTTTTGAGAAAATCGATCAAGCGCATCAGCATGGAATACACTTCGTTTTCGCTGCTGCCGTTGAGCAGATTGGTGATGGGATCGATGACCACGCACTGGGGCTTAAATTTTTCCACCAGCTTGTAGATGCGTAGCAGATGCATCTCAATGCCAAATTGCGTGGGGCGCCAGGCTTCGTGCGCCAGCAGCCCGTCGTTGACCCAGTGATGCAGGTCGAGGCCGACGGACTTCATGTTGCGCGCGACCTGATCGCGGGACTCTTCGAAGTCGATATACAGGCAGCGCTCGCCGCGACGGCAGGCGGCCTCGACAAAAGATGCGGCCAAAGTGGTCTTGCCACTGCCGGCGGTACCGGTGACCAGCACGCTGGAGCCGCGGAAAAATCCTCTCCCTTCGAGCATGGCATCGAGGTCCAGGACGCCAGAAGAGACGCGTTCGCTGGAAACTTTATGCTGCAATTGCAGCGCGCTGAGCGGCAAGATAGACATGCCGCGTTGGTCGATCAGGAACGGATATTCGTCGGCGCCATGTTTTGTGCCGCGATATTTTACGATGCGCAAGCGGCGGGGCGGAAATTTGGTCTTTGATGCGATGATCCAGAAGGATCACGCAATCGGAAACATATTCTTCCAGGCCGTGCCGGGTCAGCGTCCCTTCGCCGCGCTCGGCGGTGATGACCGTGGTGAGGCCGCGATCCTTAAGCCAGCGGAACAAGCGGCGGAATTCAGCGCGCAAAATAGCTTCGTTTGAGAATCCGGAGAATAAGGCTTCCAAGGTATCGAACATCACGCGCTTGGCGCCGATGCTGTCGACCGCGCCCTGCAAGCGGATGAACAGGCCTTCCAGGTCGTAATCGCCGCTCTCCTGGATATCACTCCGTTCCACGCTGACGAAGTCGAGAGCCAATTTTTTCTGCCGGGCCAGTTTCCGAATGTCAAATCCCAGCGACGCGACGTTGGTAGCGATATCTTCCGGAGTTTCCTCGAAAGCCATCAGCACGCCGGGCTCGTTGAATTCCTCAGCGCCGCGCACCAGAAATTCGATGCCCAGCATGGTTTTTCCGCAGCCCGGGCCGCCGCAAACAATGGTGGTGCGGCCTTTGGGCAGGCCGCCGCCGCTAATTTCATCGAAACCGGGAATTCCCGTGGGAGTCTTTTGCAAACTTCGAAGTTCGTGGGCACTCCGTCTGGCGAGCTTGGACATTTTTTGCGGAAAGCCTTTTGGCGGGCGTACGGGTAGCAACCACCGATGTTATAACACTTACTATCGTAACGGATAGGGGATGCTAAGACAAGCGAAACTCCTCCCCGGGAGTGGCTGCATTCGATTTGGCAGATGCGTATTCTCACTAGAGGGCAACGGGGTCATATTTGACACGGCCGTGGCGGCTTGCTTCCTACTTTGTTACGGTGGATTGCCGAGGAGGGCGGAAACAGAGTGCAACTTGGACGAAAAACGCGCGTGATTTCTCTCGGATTCGCGGCGTTGGGACTTGCGATTGCTTGCCAGAGCAGCGCGCGAGCGCAAAAGCAAGTCACCATCCGCGTGGATGCCGCAAAAACCGTGGCGCCATTTGCACCCATCTACGCGTATTTCGGATACGACGAACCGAACTACACGTATACCAAGAACGGCGGCAAACTTGTCAACGAACTCGCGGCGCTGACGGACGTTCCCGTGAATCTGCGCACACATTTTCTGCTGGCCACCGGCGACGGCGCGCCACAACTGAAGTTTGGTTCGACAAACGCCTACACCGAAGACGCTTCGGGCAAAGCGGTGTATGACTGGACCATCGTCGATCGCATTTTCGATACCTATCTGCAGGCGCGCGCAAAACCGTTTGTGGAGATTGGCTTTATGCCGCAGGCGCTTTCTTCCGCGCCGGAGCCGTATCAAGCGCCCTGGATCCCTGGCGCGCCGAACAAAGACTATGGCAGCGGCTGGTCTTATCCTCCGCGCGACTACCAGAAATGGAGCGAGCTGGTCTACCAGTGGGCGCGGCACTGCGCGGAGAAATACGGACAGGCCGAAGCCGAATCGTGGTATTGGGAAGTGTGGAACGAGCCAAACATCTTTTACTGGCATGGGACGCAGGAGGAATACAACCAGCTGTACGACTACGCCGTGGCGGGCGTGAAGCGGGCGCTTCCGAATGCGCGCGTGGGAGGTCCGGCCACTACCGGGCCGGCGGATGTGAAAGCCGCGGCATTCCTGAAAGCGTTCCTAAGCCATTGCGCGGAGGGAAAGAATTATGCCACCGGCGGCCGCGGCGCTCCGCTGGATTTCATCAGCTATCACGCAAAGGGCAGCCCGCAAGCGATGGACGGGCACGTGCGCATGGGCATTGCGCGAAATTTGCAGGATGTCGACGAAGGGCTGAAAATTATTTCCAGCTATGCGAAATTCCGCGAGCTGCCGGTGATTCTGAGCGAGTCTGACCCGGAAGGCTGCGCCGCTTGTTCCGCGCGGATTTATCCGCAGAATGCTTATCGCAACGGGCCGCTGTATGCGTCGTACACCGCCGCGGCGATGAAAAGCATTCTGGACCTGAGCGCCAAAGATGGCGTGAATGTTGCGGGGATGCTGACGTGGGCGTTCGAGTTCGAGGCGCAACCCTATTTCGATGGCCTGCGCACGCTGGCCACGAACGGCGTGGACAAGCCCATCCTGAATTTTTTTCGCATGGCCGGGATGATGCGAGGGGAACGAGTTGCGGCGGCCAGCAGCGGCGCTGTCGCGCTGGAGTCCATGCTCGCCAGCGGGGTGCGCGATGACGCCGACATTGATGTGCTGGCGACGCGCGATGACCACGGCGTGTCCCTGCTGGTGTGGAACTACCAGGACGACGACGTTACCGGGCCGGGCGCCGCGGTCAACCTTGCGGTTCAGGGCTTGCCGGTTGGGGTGCGGCGCCTGTTGATGAAGCATTACCGGATCGACGCAAACCACAGTAATGCCTTTTCCGTCTGGAAAAGCCTGGGCTCGCCTGCGGCTCCGACGCCCGATCAACAGCGGCAACTTGAGCAAGCGGGACAATTGCAACTGCTCGATTCTCCAAATTGGTTGTGGAACACATCGGGAACGGTTTCCATAAGTTTCGATTTGCCGAGGCAAGCGGTGTCGTTGCTCCGGATCGAATGGTGAACGACGGCGAGGATAATCGGTGAGTAGGGACTCGCGACGAGCGTAGGCGTGTGGAACTTTCTAGCTAAACTTGCGCCACGGTGCTAGCGGGTCGCGCTCAGTTTGGAAGTCCGCGTCGAAACTTTCGTCGCCTTCCGCTGGTGGAGCGAGCACATCGCGCGCCACGGTTGCGTCTTCTTCGCGCACCAGAATTTGAAACCCCGCGCCGGACCACGCCAGGTGTTCGCGCATTCCTCCCGCCGTGTCAGCCTGGACCATGGCCTGAATGCCGGCATCTTCGAGCGCGCCCTTGGCCATGTCCGCCTCAGGACGGCTCCCGTAGGACGGGACGACAACGAGCTTACTGTGCTGCATAGCGATATTATATGCCCGGATGAGCGGGAGGGCTCGCTTCGCGAAAGGCGCTCGGGGTATGCAAGGGAAAATTCCTTACGAGCTAATTCTCAAGTCCTGATAAACGCGAACATGTGGAGCGCTAGTACGGCAGATGTCCGGTCACGCAAATAATCAGGAGTTGGCAGCCCCGAAGTCTTTCAGGAATTTCGATGCTCGGTCGGCAGCGCCGGTCTTTGGCCAATGAGCCCTATATTCTTCGAGACGCCTTCGTGCTTCGTCATTCGCCCCGATAGTTGCGAGAAGCAACAGGCGTGTTTCGTCACGCTCAATCTCGAACCCGAGGACCTCACCGGTTTCGTACAGATCGAGGATGTTTCTATTGGTTTGGAGTACGTCCAAAAATGGAAGCCCCTTACTTTGTAGCACTTCGTCAATTTCGGTTAGCGCCAGCCGAGCCGAAATCTCGTCTCGAACTCTCCACCATTTGTCGCTACTACTTTTGCATAAGCCAGCCAATTCGAAATGTGATCGGGCAAGCGTAATAAAGCGGCGGTTTGGAGGAGTCTTCGCCGCGGAAGTGCAATACTGTTTTCGACTGGACGCTGATATTCACCGTGAGCGATTTTTCATTTTGTGGCGAAAATCTGCTCAACTGTACATTCACGACCTGCCAACATTCGGAAGACTGCCGCGCAAACGTCTGTCCCCGGCGACGAAATCCAAACGGGCGCAACCCTTTATTAAGTTCAACGAGTAATTGTTTTACGGCGCTATCCGCGCCTTCTCTTTCCTGCATAGAAGCCCCATACAAGCTTTTTTGAAAAACGAAACCGCCATCATAAACGATCGGGTTGCGCCAGACGGGGGAAATTGGCCGACCGGGATGGCTTATCGCAGGCGCAAGTCCCGATAAACGCGGTGGATTCAACAGGTCGATGCAACACTAGATCGACGCCAACTTGCAGACGATTCAAGAGCCAAAATCGTTTAATTAAAACAAAAACCCTGCCCTGTCCAGGTTTGGATCGACTGTATGCAACCAAGTATTCGTAGAATCGTTTACTCTAGAAAATATGAGAGTTGTCGACAAAGCGTTCCTTGCCGCCTGCATAGTGGTTGCGGGGAGCACCGCTGCCCTTCCCTTTGTGAGGGGTTACGGAACGGGGCTGTTTCAGCTGGTGGTACTCGGC
>Ga0182018_10000996_pt1 | contig 34231 bp, 22 predicted proteins | sample 812P2MmetaG_FD_120490 | JGI IMG/M metagenome (GOLD analysis project Ga0182018, IMG submission 120490) | Permafrost microbial communities from Stordalen Mire, Sweden - 812P2M metaG | ecosystem: Environmental > Terrestrial > Soil > Wetlands > Permafrost | place: Sweden: Stordalen | collected...
GATCACCGATCACTGATCACTGATTCCTCAAATACATACCCACAAAAGGCCCGCTTTCAAATACTTATGCAGACTTTACCAGGAAGTAACAGGGAATATCGAGTTTGATATCCCCTGAAAAGCCCATGAAATCAATTGCTTACAAAACGAGGGTAGGGAGGGGGAGGGGGGTCCTCACCCGATTTTCGCCGCGTCGCCACCATCCGGCTCGCGCAGAAAAGCATTCTCCGCCACAGCCAGCACCAGAATCGCCGCCAGCGCCGCCACCGGCACAGCAAATCCAATCCGCAGCGACCCCGACCGCGTCGACACCAGTCCCGTCACCCACGGCAGCACCGCGCCGCCGCTCGCGCACATCGCAAACACCCACCCCGTGTTGCGATGGTCCCTCACTCGCGCCAGCATTCGAGAGATGCCGATTGGAAACACCGGCCCCAATCCCGCGCCCGCAACCACCACCGCCACCAGCATCATCGCCGTCGAGTGTGGAGCCAGCAGCATCGTCACGGCGATCAGCGCCACACCCAGTCCAGGCACCAGCACCGTGCGCTCCGCCACGCTCTTCAGCGCCACCGACCCCACCCACCGCCCCGCCAACAGAGCCAACCAGTAGAGCGACACCGTCAGACTCGCATGCGCCAGTGTCATCCCGCCGAAGCGGTGCGCGTACGTGGTGATCCATCCCCCCACCACCGTCTCCACCCCGACATATAAAGACAGAAACGCCGCGAAAAACACCAGGATTCTCGCGTCCACAGCCAGCGCCCCCCGCGGCAAAGTCTGCGCTGCTCCGGCGCTCCGCAACAACGGCGACAACCCCACGAACATCCCCGCCGTCCCCAGCGCCACCACCAGCAGTAATCCCCGCAAATACCCGCCGCGCTCCGCCGCCGCAACCATCCACGGACACGCGACCGCCCCAATCCCCCACCACAGATTGACAATCGAGATCCTGCGCGCCCTCTCGCCTGCCCTCGCACCCTGCCCCGCGCCAGCCCCGCCCGCGCAGCCCCGCACCCCATCGGCCCCATCTTCCCCCATCATCCCAACGCTGAGATTCGTCGCCGTCACCGACAGCCCTATCCCCAGGCCAATCAGCGCAAATGCCGCGACCGCCAGGTCGTGCCCCAGAGCAGGAATCGGCAAAGCGTGCACCGTGCCTCCCGCAAACGTCAGCAACAGAACCCCGGCCGTCATCGACGCATACCCCAGCGGCAGGTTCCGCCGCAGCCGGTGCGGCGAAAAAATTGATCCCACCGTCGACGCTGCAAATTCGGCTGCGAAGAACGCCCCCGACTGCACATCGCGCAGCCCCCACCGAGCCGCCATCACCGGCAGCAGCGGTCCCGGCAGCACCGTCACGACGCCGCACACCACAAACCCAAAACATAAAAGGGAAAACCGCGGTCCGCGCGTAGGCGTCATTCGCATGCCAATTCTGTCGCTAGCCGCAGGCAACACCCTGAACGCTGCACCCTGAACGCTATCTCCTCTTCATCCGCGCCGGGTTCGGAGGCAGCGTCGACTCCCGGATGATCAGCTCCGGCACAACCGGCACCTCTTCCGGATAATCCTTCAGACCCCGAAGCCTCTGCAGCAGGATACGCGCCGCCGTGTTGCCCATGCTGTTCAGCGGCTGCCGGATCGTCGTCAGGCTCGGCGTGTGATACGCCGCCCCCTGAATATCGTCGAACCCGATCACCGAAACATCTTCCGGCACACGCAACCCGTGATCGCGCAGTGCGCGGATCGCCCCAATGGCCGCAATATCGTTGTAGGAAACCAGCGCTGTAAACGGCCGCTTAGCCGCCAGCAGCCGCCCCACCACCGGATATCCCAGCTCCGGAGAAGACAAATTCAGCTGCAGCTGCACCACCAGCTCCGGCGGCACTTCAATCCCCAGTTCCTTCGCCACTATCATCAGGCTCTTCCATCGATCATCTGAGTCCGAGCTGAACGTCTGCCCTCTCATGAACGCGATCTGCCGGTGCCCCAACTGATACAAATGCCGCAGCGTCAGCTCTGCCGCCCGCCCGTGATCCAGCACGATCCGCGTCACTCCCGGCAGCGGCTTGTGCGCCGCCACCGCCACCACCGGCAGCGGCAAACTGTGCTGCAGCGCCGTATCGATCGCGATGAACCCCTCGACCGACCGGTCCATCAGCAGTCCCGGATACTCCTCGATCAGGTCCGCTTTGCGCCGGTGGCTCGCCGTCAGATAAAAATAGCCCTCTTCGATCAGCACTTCCTCAATGCCGTTCATCACCAGCACCGAGTAGCCGTCGCTCAGCTCCGGCACCAGCACACCCACCGAAAAGCTCTGCCGCCGCCGCAGCGATCGCGCAAAAAAACTGGGCCGGTAATCGAACTTCTTCGCCGCCGCGATCACCCGGTCCCGCGTCTCCTGCGGGATCGATCGCACCCCCGGCGCATTGTTCAGCACCAGCGAAATCGTCGCCGGCGAAAGATCCAGGTAATCCCCCAGCGTCCGCAGGCTGATCGGCCTCGGCGGTAGGAACTCCCCTTTCGTCTCCTCGCCCGATCCGTCAGGCCCCTGGGTCGCTTTCTTGCCTGATGCTTTCTTGCTTCCAGCCATCCTCACGTTGTACCGGCTCAGACAGGAATCTACAACTAAAATGCCACCCGCCTTTTAGCCGATCCGATTCGCGCTATCCTTATATCACCACTTTGCCGAAAAGAAAGGCCCGTTTTTCGCAAGCCTCGGGCGGGAGTTGCACCAGCCGTGTTCAATCGCGAAGAAAAGCTGCCCGCCATCCGGCTCGCCGTCATCCAGTACGCCATCGCGGCCATCATGGTCGTGCTGGTTCTGGGACTCTGGCGTCTGCAGGTCGTCGGCGGCCAAAATTACCACGCGCTGGCTGAAGCCAATCGCATCCGCAAAGTCCCCATCCTTGCCCCGCGCGGCAAACTCTTTGATCGCGACAACCGCCTCATCGTCGATAACTATCCTTCCGTCTCCTGCTTCCTCGTGCGCGAGCAGGGCCACGACATCGCTTCCGACCTGCCCCTCATCTCGCGCGGTCTGCACATGTCCGTCGACCAGATCGACGCCATCCTGAAACGCTATCGCACCGCCCCGAAATACCAGCCCCTCCCGCTCAAGCAGGACATCACCCCCGACGAAGTCGAGTTCATCGAGGCCCACAAAGACGAACTCCCCGAGCTCGAAACCATCCAGGAGCAGCGCCGCCTCTACCCCAAAGACGGCTTCGCCGCCCACCTCATCGGCTACGTCGGCGAGGTCAGCGAAGAGATGCTCAACGATCCTCACTACGCCGTGTATGAGCCCGGCGACGTCGTCGGACGCTCCGGCGTCGAAGCCTCCTACGACGCAGTTCTCCGCGGCGACGACGGCTCCCAGGACGTCGTCGTCGACAGCCACGGCCGCGAAGTCGGCAAGCTCGGGACCGAGCCCGCCAAGCCCGGGCAGAGCCTCAGGCTCACCATCGACCTCGACATCCAGCGCGCCGCCGAAAACGCGCTCGGCGACCGCAACGGCGCCGTCATCGCCATTGACCCGCATACTGGCGAGGTCCTCGCGCTGGTCAGCCGCCCCTGGTTCGATCCCAATGCGTTCGCCGTTCGCATCTCGCGTGATGACTGGAACAAATACGTCACGGATCCCGAAGATCCCCTGATGGACAAGGCCATCCAGGCGCAGCTCGCCCCTGGCTCCACCTTCAAGATCATCATGTCCCTCGCCGGCCTCGAAGAAGGCGTCGCGCAGGACATGAATGTCCACTGCGCCGGCGGCGTCAACTTATTCGGAACCTATCAGCGCTGCTGGGTTCACGGCGGCCACGGCGCAGTCAACATCAATAAGGCCATCTATCAGTCCTGCGACGTCTTCTTCTACACGCTCGCCGCGCGCCTCGGCATCGACAAAATCGCCTTCTGGGCCCACAAAGTCGGCCTCGGCTTCAAAACCGGCATCGACCTACCCGATGAAGTCTCCGGCACCATGCCCTCCGCCGAATGGAAAATGAAAAACTTCCATCAGAAGTGGTACCCTGGCGAGGTCACCTCCGTCGGCATCGGCCAGGGCGCAGTCGCAGCCACTCCCGTGCAGATGGTGCGCGCCATCGCAGGCATCGCCTCCGGCGGTGCTCTCAAACGGCCCCACGTCATCTTCCCCGACGAAATTCCCGCCGACTACCGCCAGTCCATTCTTGACAACTTCCCCGGCTCCGGTGACGTCAACTTCCCCATCGCTCCCGCCGACTGGGAGATGATCACCGACTCCATGGCCGAGGTCACCCTGCCCATCGGCACCGACCCCAGCGCCCACCTTGAAGGCATCGACTTCGCCGGCAAAACCGGCAGCGCCCAGACTATGAGCAACGCGCTCGCCGCAAAGATGGGCCACGCCCACTCCGTCAAGGACAACGCCTGGTTCGTCGGCTTCGCGCCCCGCCGCAATCCCGACATCGCCGTCTGCGTTCTGTTCGAAGCCGGCGAACACGGCCGCCTCGCCGGCCGCCTTGCCGCGCGCGTCATCGAGGCCTACGTGAACAAGCAGCGCATGACGGATCACAACCTCATCGCGCAGCAACCGAAGAAGATCGAAGTCGGCGCAATGTGGTCCAATCCCGCCAACCCCAACGCTCTCGGCGGCAAACCCCTGCCCACCCAGCCCGGACAAAAATTCAATCCCGAACTAGCCACCATCCGCGGAGGCCACTTCGCCGTCCCCGCGCAATAAGCTGTCATCCTGAGCGAAGCGAATGGACCTCGTGTTTCGCCGGAATCACCACGAATCTCAATAAAAAAGCTGTCATCCTGAGCAGAGCGAAGGATATGCGGTTGTTCTTCGCTTTTCAGTCGCCGCTGGCAACGAGTCGGATAACACACCCTGCCGAGGAGAGCCGCTCGCGAAGCAACCGACAAAAGCTCAGTCGTTGGATCTTCCGGCGTTTCACCCTAACGCCCGCACCGCCGCCTCCACCAACCCTTCCAAATCATGCGGATCGCCCTCCGTCACCGGCTCCCACCCATATTCCCGCAAAGTTCGGCTCGTAATCGGCCCAATCGACACCGCCCGCATCGACTCCGGGCGCGCAACGCCCGCCTCCCGCAGCAAATCCAGAAAATTTGTAACTGTCGATGAGCTTGTAAACGTCGCCACATCCGGCGGGCGCCCCCCAGGTCCAAATATTGTGCGGATCATTGTTACAGAATCCCCCGGAATCACCGTCCGGTAAGCATCCACCACATCCACTGTCGCGCCCCGTGCCCTCAATTCATCGGGGATCACATCCCGCGCCACCGCTGCCCGCGCCAGCAACACCCGCTGCCCGCATACCTGATCGCCCAGCGCTTCCAACAACGACTCCGCCACATACTCCGTCGGCGTGACCGCGACCTCCAACCCCATTTCGAGCAGTGCCTGCGCCGTAGCCGACCCCACAGCAGCAACCTTCAAGTGCCCGAAATCCCCAACTCCTACCCCCAGCAACTCCAGCCGACAAGCCAGAGCCGTAACCCCGTTCGCGCTCGTCGCAATCAGCCACTGATACTGTGACAAATTCCCCAGTGCCCGATCCAGCTCCGCATACGATTCCGGCGGCGCAACCCCGATCGTCGGAATCTCCACGACCTCCGCGCCCAGAGCCCTCAGTTTTTCCGATAATTGCCCAGCCTGCTGCCGAGCCCGCGTGACCAGGATCGTCTTCCCCGCTAACGCCTGATTGTTTCGTGTCAATGGAGACCCGCTCACGCCGCCCCGGCCGGCCCCGGCCCGAGCGTCTCCGACCCGAGCGTCCCCGCCTCCCCCATCCCCAGCAGCCGCTCCGCACCCTGCCGCAACAACTCCGCTGCGATCTTGCGCCCCAGCGCCTCCGCCTCCACGCCCGCCTGCCGGTCCATCACCACGCGCAGCACCTCCGACCCATCCGCGGCGGCCACGGCAGACACAACACTGTACCCCTCGTCCCCCGCGAAGCAATGAATCCCAATCGGCACCTGGCACCCCCCGCCCAACGCCGCCAAAGCCGCACGCTCCACCGTCACCGCATAACGCGTTGCTTCATTATTTAAGAATGAAAGTGCCGCCAGCGTCCTTTCATCCCCCGCTCGCGCTTCAATTGCCAGCGCACCCTGTCCCGCCGCGGGGCATAGCACCAGCGGCGAAAAACACTCCCGCCGATGCGCCGTCAGCCCCAACCGCTCCAACCCCGCCGACGCCAGAATGATCGCGTCCACCTGCCCCTCGGCCAACTTGCGCAGCCGCGTGTCCACATTGCCGCGAAACTCTACGCACTCCACATCCGGCCTCTGCGCCTTCAGCTGCGCCTGCCGCCGCAGACTGCTCGTCCCAATCCGCGAATTGTGAGGCAGCGCCTCAAAGCTCGCATGATGCACCGACACGAACGCATCGCGAGGATCCACCCGCTCCGGAATCGCTGCTATCGTGAACGGCTCCGCCAGCTCCGTTGGCAAATCCTTCAGGCTATGCACGGCCAGATCGATGCGCCCATCAAAGAGCGCCTCTTCGATCTCCTTCGTGAACATCCCTTTCCCATCGCCCTGAGCTCCGCTAACAGTCCCGCCACTCACCTGCGCGAAGGGCACATGCTGCATCCTGTCGCCCAGCGTCTTGATAATCTCCATCGAAACTTCGTGCCCCGCTCCCCGCAGCCGATCTGCAATGTGATTCGCCTGCCACAGCGCCAGCTGCGACCCACGCGAGCCAATGCGCAGCACCCCGCGCTCGCCGCTCGCCATAGCACTCTTGGAATTTGCAGAAGAATCACGCATCGGCAACCAGAATATATCCCGCTGACACGAAAGCCACCCCGTTGCCGTGAAAGACAGGGACAGGCGCTTTTTCTGCGACTTCGGAAGCCTATTTCTCGTCCTGCCGGTCGCCACCCGGCTCCGCATTCGCAGCATCCGGCTCCGCCGTTTTCCCGCCGATATCCCGCTGGAACATCCCTCGAATCGTCTCCAGCGCCGCCGCATCTCCATCCCGCGCTGCCGACTTCAGCGCCTGCAAAGGCAAATGCAGAAACTTGCTCATCAGCCCTCGCGTCATCAGCTCCACCGCCGCCTGTTGTTCCGGCGTCAGCGACCCCAGCAGATGTCGGGCCCGATGCAGCTCCGCCTGCCGCAACTCCTCCGCCGTACCCTGTACTTCCACAATCGCCGGCGCAATGTCGATCGTCCGAATCCGCCGCCGGAATCGCTCCGTCTCCTCAGCGATGATTGCCTCAGCCCGTTCCGCCTCGCGTCCCCGATCCACCAGATGCGACGCAGCCACCGACTGCAGATCGTCGATGTCGTACAGGAACATCCCTTCCAGCTGGTTCACCCGCGGATCGACATCCCGCGGCACCGCAATGTCGATCACAAACACCGGCCGATTCTTCCGCCGATGCAGCATCTCCTGCGCCTGCTCCACTCCCAGAATCTGCTCCGACGATCCCGTCGACGTAATAATGATGTCCGCCTCGTGCGCCCGCTCTTGCAAATCCTCAAACCGGATCGCCTCTCCCAGAAACTGCTCCGCCAGCCGCACCGCGCGCTCATGGGTCCGGTTCGCCACCATCATGGAGTCGGCCCCGTGCTGCATCATGTGCCGCGCGGCCAGCTCGCTCATCTTGCCCGCGCCCACAATCAAAATCTTCTTCCCCTCAAGCGATCCAAAAATGCGCCGCGCCAGGTCCACCGCCACCGACGCAATCGACACCGATGACGACCCAATCTCCGTCTCCGTCCGCACCCGCTTCGCCGCGGAAAACGCCCCCTGCAGCAGCTTGTCCAGCGGCCCCTTCACCGCCCCCAACTCCCGCGCCACCGTCCACGAATGCTTTACCTGTCCCAGAATCTGCGCCTCACCCACCACCATCGAGTCCAGGCTGGCTGCCACGCGGAACATGTGCCGCACCGCCTCTTCATCCTGGTAGCGATACAAATGCGGCTCCAGAACCGACCGGTCCAGCGCGAAATGCTCCGCCAGAAATCCAGGCAACTGCGGCTCGAGGCCGTTGTGCGAAACCAGCAGCTCCACCCTGTTGCAGGTCGACAGGATCATCGCCTCTTTCACGCCCGGCTCGGCCAGCAGGGCACGCGTCGTCTCCGGCAGCACGTCGCAGCCAATCGCCAGCCGCTCCCGCAGCTCCACCGGCGCCGTCGTGTGATTCAGACCTGTGACCAGAAATCTCATTTCAAACCGAACCTGTGCGCCGAATTATGCACCGACCCCAGCAAATTCGTCGCCAACACGCAGAGCATCACCACAAACACACCCGACGACAGCCACGCCGCCCGCCGCCCCCGCAGCCCCGTGTCTCGCTGAATAAACAAAATGACGACATACAGCCCCCACATTACAAACGAAGCCAGGACCTTCGGATCGGCGAAGTAGCGAATCCCCACCTGCTCCTGTGCGATCAGCGATCCGGCAAACAATCCCGCCGTCATGCAGAAGAAACCCAGCATCAGCGTGCTCCGCGCAATCTGGTCCATCGTCGCCAGCGGAGGCAGCCACGTCAGAAACCCCTGCGGCCGCGTCTTCACCCGAGTGCCCACCCCCGCCTTTGCCCAGTCCTTCCCCTTCAGCCGCTTCTCCTGGATCAGGTACAGGAAGCTCGACAACATGCTGAACAACAGCGCCGCATACGCCGCCATCAACATCACCACATGGAAGGCAATCCAGCCATTCCGCACCATCGGCGAGCTGAACGTATACCGCTCCGGCCCGATCGCCGGAACTACCGTCAGCAAAAACGCCAGCGGCAGCGCGAACAGCCCAAACGAAATCGTCCGATAGACAAAGAAGACAAACAGAAACACCGCGACAATCGCCAGCGCCAGCGTCGAAACAATCTCATCCGCCATCACCGGAATCAGATGATGCGCCGACGCCAGCATCTCCACCGACGCTACCAGGTGGAAGAACCACCCCCCCAGCGCCACCGGCAGACAATAACGATGTCCCCTCGGGCGATTTCCGAGCACAGCCGGAATCGCCAGCAGACTGGCGACCCCGTACAAACCCGCCGCGATTCGGAGCCACAGAAGAAACATGGGGACACTCAAAAGGAAGGCCGCACTCCGTAGGTATGAAAAGTATAAATAACTGCCCGGAATGCAGCCCACCGCCCCATTATCTAAACCACGTCTGCCTCAGAATGTGAGCAACGTCACAGTTGAGGATTTTTGAGCCCACCGCCGCCACGGCCGAGTCGCCGCACGGCAGTGAGTTGAACCGCCTTGGAGAGTATCGACATATAGGGATGGGCAGCGATGATACGCCCTACTCCTGGAACCCGGCCGGAAACAGCGCCTGCGCCTTGCCCGCCCCAAAATCCACCTGGCTCCGCAGCAGACGATTGTACGTCGCCACATCGCCCGCCTGGATCCACCAGCTCAGCACGTGCCCGCTTACCGCCGTCGCCGCTACGGCGATCTCCTGCGCGTCGCTGTTTTGCAGATCGCCCTTCGTGACCGGCGTCCCCTGCGCCGCGGCAAAGCGCACACGGTGCCCCTGTATCTCGTAAAACATTGGCTCCTCGATCGGCATCATGCCCAGCGCCGTCGTCCCCTGCGTCGTCAAAATCGTCAGCAGGTTGTCCATCGCTTTCTTGTTCCGCAGCGCCTTCGCCGGCAAACACCGCACATCCATGTCGAACAGCGCAATGCTCTCCTGGCCCCCGCTGCCATCCTTCCCCACCGACAGCAGCACCTTCATGCACGTGCCCGACGATTTCTGCTGACCGGGACTTTCCTGACCCGGACTCTGCTGATCCTGATCGGGACTCGTATCCTCCCCAAGCATCATCCGCCGTCCCACCGCAGCCACAGCCGTAGCATCCCGAGGCCCAAGCTCCGCAGGATATGAAAACGTCAAATGTAACGCTGGATTCGTGTAGACCTTCATCGCGGCCTGCGACCCCGGCGCCGCTCCCGAAGCAACCTGCCCCGCAATCTGCGCCCGCACCACTCCCGCCGCGCACACCACCACCGCAAACAACACCACCGCGCTCGAAGCCCGAATCATCCCCGCCAGCCTACCACCGGCTCCGGGCTCCCAGCTCCCAACTACTACCCCTCACACCCGAGCCGGCTGCCGCTCCACCAGCTCCGCAATGTGCGCGCGATTCCGCCCCGTAGCCTTCGCCAGATACAGTGCGTTGTCCGCCGCTGCCAGCAGCTCCTCGATCGCCAGCAGTCGAACCTCCGGCCGGAACACCGTCACCCCAAAACTACAGCTCGTGCGAATCTCCCGCCCGTTGTCCAGAAAGATGTGGTCCCCGACGCTCGCCACCAGCGCATCCATCCGCGTCTGGCTCGTCAGCGAATCGCAACCAGGCATCAGGATCAGAAACTCCTCGCCACCGTACCGCCCAATCGAGTCATATTCGCGCAGGCAGCTCGCCAGCCGCTCCGCCGCCTCTCGCAACACGTGGTCCCCGCACAGGTGGCCGCGCGTATCGTTGATCAGCTTGAAGTGATCCAGATCTGCAATCACCACCGCCAGCACCGTCCCCTCGCGCTGCGCTCGCGCCACTTCCCGCTCCATCAGCTCCAGGATCGCGCCGCGATTCCACAACCCGGTCAGCGAATCGTGCGTCGCCTGTTTTTCCAGCTCCTTCTGCGCGTCCTTCAGCGCCAGCTTCTCCTCACGCAGTTGTGCCGTGCGCTCCGCCACCAAAACCTCCAGCTCCTTGCGATGCCGCAACAGGCTCCTCGTCCGCAGCTCCACCACCCCCCACGCCAGCAGTGCCACCGCCAGAACCCACAAGCACCACGCCATCGTCGTGCGATACCACGGCGGTAAAATCAGGAACGACAGTACCGCCGCGTCCTCGCTCCATCCGCCGTTGTGGCGCGCCACTTCCACGCGGAATAAGTACTCGCCCGGTGACAAATTCGTATAGCCCGCGCTGCGCCCGTTCCCCGCGTCCACCCATCCCTTGTCGTAGCCCTCCAGCCTGTACCGGAAGCGCAGCCGCGTCGGCGCAACAAAGCTCAGCGCCGTGTACTGGATCGCCAACCGCCCCTCCCCCGGCCCCAGCCGCGGATTCCCCGCCATCCGAACCCCGTGCCCGTCAAACGTCACGCTCTCGATGCGCGCCTTCACCACCGCATCCCCGCTCAGCACCCGCGCTGGATCGATCGTCGCCACGCCATTCAGCGTCGCAAACCACAGCCGCCCATCCCCACTCGCTGACGCGGTCCCCGTTCCCCCCTGCATCGTCTCGCGCGACCGCAGTCCGTCGGCCGTGTCATACCCTATGCTGTCGATCACAGGGATCTTCCCCTCCGCAAACTCCTCCAGCTCCCCATTCGTCACGCGAAAAATTCCGTTATCCGAGCCCATCCACAAATTGCCGAACCGGTCTTCCAGAATGTTACCCACCACCGAATCCGACAGCCCCTGCCCCTGCGACCATCCCGTCACCCGCCCGTCCCAAATCCGGTTCAGCCCGCCCGGCGACGTACCCACCCACACCGACCCATCCGCGTCCGCCCGCACTGCCAGCACGTGATCGCTCAGCAGCCCATTCTCCCTCGTGTAGCGGACCATCCCGCCATTCTGCAGCCGCTCTACACCATCGCCATCCGTCCCCGCCCAAATCGCTCCATCCGGACTCTGCGTCAATGCCACGACTGCCACATCGGCCAGCACGTGCGTGAACTTCCCCCCTTCGAATCGCGCCAGACCCGCACCATAAGTCCCGACCCAAAGCGTCCCGTCGCGATCCTCCAGCAACGCATTCACCGACGCATTCTGCGCTGCGGCGTCCTGATAATTCCTGAATCGCCCCTCCCGATACGACGTCAACACCCCGTGCCGGTTCCCAATCCACAGCGTCCCATCCCGCCCCAGCAGCAGCGAATGGATCACCTCGCCCGACAACCCATCGCGCTTCGTATAGACCCGCACCCTCCCATCCGCCATGCGATGGTTCAGTTCGCCCGTCGACGTGGCCGTCCATAAACTCCCATCCGGAGCCTCAACCGCACACCAGTTCACATTCGACGAAAGCCCCTCCGGTTTTCCAAACACCGTGAACTTCCCGTCCCGCAGTTGCGCCACTCCGCCGTCGAACGTCCCCACCCACAGGCTGCCCTCCGCATCCTCCAGCAGCGCCTCCACCGTCTGCCCCGGCAATCCGTTGTGAGTATCCGCCAGTGTCAGCGCGCCGTCCCGCAGCCGCGCCAGCCCCGCGCTCTGCAATCCGATCCACAGGTTTCCATCGTGATCGAACAGCATCGCCTCGGCATCGTTCTGCGGCAGATGCACCGCCTGCTTCTCCACATGGCCCGCCACCACTCGCGACAGCTCCCCATGCGTAGCCGCCACCCACACCGCGCCGTCCCGCGCCACCGCCACCGCCGACAGCGCCTCGTCCCCAATCTCATTGCGGCCCGTATACGACCTGAAGTGCTGCCCGTCGAAACTCGCCAGCCCGTGCCTCGTCGCCACCCACACCACGCCCGCAGCGTCCACCGCCAGCGCCATCACCCTCTCGCCCGGCAACCCGTCGCTCGTATGCCACACCTGGACGCGGCCGTCGCGGATCCGATCCAGCCCCGCATCGGTCCCCACCCACACGCTGCCGTCGCGGCTTTCCGCCAGCGCCCCAATGTCCTCGCCTGACAGTCCCGTCTTCGCCGTCCACGTCGTCCACCGGCCGTCCTTCAGCCGCACCACCCCGCTGTCGGTCCCGATCCACAGGCTCCCATCGCGCCCCGCCAGCAGCCGATGAATGTAGTTCGACGGCAGCGCAGGCGTGTTCTGCTGGTTCAGCACCGCGAACCGCACGCCGTCGAAGCGCGCCAGCCCCAGCTCCGTCCCCATCCACATATATCCATCCCGCGTCTGCGTGATCGAGTACACCGACGTCTGCGGTAACCCCGCATCCGTGGTCCAGTTCGTCAGCACATACTGCGAAAAAGCCTTCCCCGGATCGAGCGCCCGCGCCGGCGCACACCACCCCGCCAGCGCCAGCGACATACCGCAGGCCACCCAGCCCCTCGCTGCGCGAAAGATCATTCTGCTATCCCCATCGGTGAAATCCGCGCGACCTTCATCTCCCCCCCCCGGCGCGTGTCACTCCGGGACACAGATGGCTCCAGGCATTCCGAGCGCAAATCATGACCCCGGTAACGACCGCAGGCCGGCTTTCAAACCAGGCACCTGATCGTACTACCGCTGCCCCGCTGTTGAACATGCCCCCAACGCATCATGATTGCGCTGGTCATAAGTGAGTAAAGATCGGAAGATACAGCACTCTATCCGGCGAGCAGCCGTGCTCTGCGCGAGCGCGCCCGCCTGGACGGCCAGTCCTAAAAATCGCTGAAAGCATACTGCGGCGACAACCCACCCACCGCCCCAACCTTAGCCTCCCCCGCCAGCTCCAGCACCAATCTCTCCAGCACCAACCGCTTATCCGGAGGCTGCGACCGCAGCTCCAGATCTGCCCGCGCAATCAGCCGCAGCGCCCGCGTCAGCTCCCGCCGCGACTTATACCGCCGCGCCTGCCGAATCACATCCTCCGCCGCAAATGGAGGCATCCGGAACCCCTGCCACAGCGCCTGCCAGATCGCCCGCGAGTCCCGCACATTCTTCTCCAGAATCACCAGCATCTGCCGAAACGTCCGCGCCAGCATATATAAATGCCCGATCGCCGAGTCCTCCCCGCCATCTGAAGCATTCAGCAACCCGTGCAGCAAACTCAGCGCCCGCGCCCGATCCTTCGCCGAAATCGCATCCGTCAGCTCATACAGCGACCGCTGCTTCGCCGCCAGCACCATCGTCTCCACATCGCCCAGCGTCACGTGCTGCTTCGCCCCGGCGTACAGCACCAGCTTCTCCATCTCGCTCGCGATCAGCATCATGTCAGCGCCCAGCGCATCGGCCAGCTCCCGCGCCGCATCCTGATCGACCACCACCTCGCGCCGCTTCGCCTCCGCCGCAATCCACTTCAGCGCATCCGCCTCATCCACCCGCGCCAGCTCGACCAGCCCGCACCAGTCCCCCAGCGTATCCCGGATCCGCTCGTACCGATCCTTGTCCTGCATGTCCATCCGTCGCGGGTCCGACGGAATCCGCAGATGATCCGCCACAAAAATCACCAGCGCCTGCGGATTAGGCGATTTGAAATATGCCGAAAGCGCCGCGAACTCCTCCTTCTTCGCGCCCCGCGTGTAAAGCGTCTTCAAATTGCGGATGAACAGCACCTGAAACGGAGCCATCAGCGACGGTGTCTGCGCCCGGTCCAGCGCCTCAAAGATGCTCGTCTCCGCTAGGTCCAGATCCGACAAACAAAAATCCCGCAGATCCACCGGCACCAGCGTGTCGAGCACAGCCCGCCGGCACCGCTCGTAGAGAAACACATCGTCCCCAACGAGCACATACCCCGCCCGAAGACGATTCTCCTTCACCTCAGCCAGAAACCGATCCGTCGCCGCAAATCCCGCGCCCATCCGCTCCAGTCTACGATTGAACCGCGTCTCCCGCCCAAACCATTTTCCTCATCTGTCATCCCGAGCGAAGCGACGAGCCGGACCCGACCGAGTCGGCAACAGGCAGCCCAGCCAAACACCATCTCGCGTTTCGCTCTACCCCTCAGCCCCCAAATCCCTCCTCCCTTCTACCTCCTATTGACATTCTGCACGAGCCATTGCAGACTCATATAGCCAGCCGATAGGAGAACCCCGCCAGCATGGACCAGAACCAAACCAACCTCCTCCAGGGCACCCTCGATCTCCTTATCCTCAAGGCCATCGGCGCCGGCGAACTCCACGGCCTCGGCATCTCGCGGCGCATCGAGCAGATCACCCACGGAACCTTCCGCGTCAAACCCGGCTCCCTCTTCCCCGCACTCCATCGCATGGAAGAAGCAGGCTGGCTCTCCTCCGACTGGGGCGAATCGGAGAACAACCGCCGCGCGAAGTTCTACCGCCTCACCAAAGCCGGCCATCGCCAGCTTGGAACCGAGACCAGGCAATGGGCAAAGGTCGCCCTCGCAATGGCCGATGCCCTCAAGGCCACCTAAGGAGACGAACATGGCCCTCCGCATCCGCGCCGCACTCCGCAACCTCCTCCACAAACGCCGCGTCGAGGCCCGCCTCGACGCCGAGGTCCGCTCTTACACCGACCTCCTCACCGACGAAAAAATCGCCGCCGGCATCTCGCCTGATGAAGCCCGCCGCACTGCCCTCGCCGAATCCGGCGGCCTCGAGCAGATCAAGCAGGCCGTGCGCGACCGCCGCGCCGGTGCCGCCTTCGAGGTCTTCTCGCAGGACTTCCACTACGGCCTGCGCCAGCTCCGCCGCAGCCCCGGCTTCGCAGCGCTCGCGATCCTCACCCTCGCCATCGGCATCGGCGCCAACACCGCCATCTTCAGTTTCGTGAACGCTGTCCTCCTGCGCCCGCTCCCTTATCCCAACGCGGACCGCCTAACCATCCTCTTGTCCGGCCTCGGCTATTCCAATCGCGCGCCCTTCTCCTCCTTCGAGCTCTACCAGCTCCGCCAGCGCACCACGCAGTTCGATCAACTCGCCGGTATCTGGGTCACCAACGGACCCCTCCCCGGCGAAGGCGATGCCGAACAAGTCAAAGTCGCCGACACCACCTCTAACTTCCTGCCCCTCCTCTGCACCCGCCCCGCGCTCGGCCGCTTCTTCACCCCACAGGACGACACCCCCGACGCCCCCAACACCCTCATCCTTTCCCACGCAGCCTGGGTTCGCCGCTTCGGCTCCGACCCGGCGATCGTCGGCAAATTCGTACCGTTCGGAAGACAAAAGGCCCAAATCATCGGCGTCCTGCCCGAAAAGTTCCGCCTCGTCTTCCCCGATGACGCCAGCGTCCCCCCCAACGTCGAAGTCTTCAGCTCCGTCCCCGTCGGCCCTTGGGATCCTCAGGGTCCGGCCTTCCTCCACGTCATCGGCCGCCTGCGCAGCGGTAGCACCATCGCCAGCGCCCAGGCCGAAGCCGACTCCGCCGCCCGCCAGATCAACGCGCTTGGTGGACGCGCCTCGCTGTCCAACTTCCGCCTCTACGTCTTTTCCCTCCAGGCCGATGACGTGCGCGAAGTCCGCCGTACCCTGCTCTTTCTCTTCGGTGGAGTCGCGCTCGTGCTCCTCATCGGATGCGCCAACATCGCCAACCTCCTCATGGCACGCGCCCGCCAGCGTCTGCATGAAACCACCATTCGCGCCGCCCTCGGCGCATCGCGCAGCCGCCTCGTCCGCCAGCTCCTCACCGAAAGCCTCCTGCTCGGCGCTTTCGGAGCCATCGCCGCACTGGCCCTCGGCTATGCCGCGATACGCGCCATCCTCGCCGCCCGTCCCCCTTCTTTCGTGAACTTCGACAACGTCACCCTCGACTGGCGCGTACTCGCCTTTACCTTCGCTGTGGCCATCGGCACCAGCATGCTCTTCGGCCTCGCGCCCGTCGTCGCCACACGCCGCCTCGATCTCACCCGCAACCTCAAAGATTCAGGACGCCAGTCCGGCTGGCGGCGTCGCCACTGGTCCAGCGCTCTCGTCTCCGCTGAAGTCGCCCTCGCCTTCGTTCTCCTCCTTGCCACCGGCCTCCTCACCCGCACCTTCGTCAATATCCTGCGTCTCGACCCAGGCTTCCATCCGGAAAACATCTTCACCTTCCGCATCAACGCGCCCGGCTACGCTCCTCTGCACCAGCTCCAGCAGCAGCTAGCCGCCCTTCCCGGCGTTCAATCCGTCGCCGCCATCTCTCATCTCCCCCTCGACGACGCCGGCAACTGGTACGACTACTACTGGAAGGAAGGCGCACCCCCCGAACTGCAAAACACCGTCATGGCGGACCATCGTTCCATCCTTCCCGGATTCTTCTCGACCATCGGCGCGACCCTCCTTCAGGGCCGCGACTTCACCGAATCCGACGACGCCGCGCATCAGCACGTCGTCGTCATCGATGACGTACTCGCCCGCCAGCTCTGGCCCAACGGCGACGCCATCGGCAGCAAGCTCAACATCTCCGACTCTCCCCACGGCCCTTACCAGTTTCAGCGCGACTGGGCTGTCGTCATCGGCGTCGTTCGCCATGTCCAGTACCACTCCCTCACCGCGATCGTGCGCCCCCAGATTTATGTCCCATACCAGCTCGCCCCGCGCCCCTCGATGTCCTTCGTCATACACACCGCTGGCGCCATCCCCAATCTTGCGGACTCTGTGCGCAAACAAGTCACCAACGTCAACCGGCAAATGCCCATCACGCATCTCGAGCCCTTATCGCTGCTCGTCGATCGCGCACACGCGGAGAGCCGCTTTGCCTCACTCCTCGCCACGCTGCTCTCCGCCATAGCGCTCCTGCTCGCCTCGATCGGCATCTATGGAGTGCTCTCGTATTCCGTCGCCCAGCGCACCATGGAAATCGGCATCCGCATGGCCATCGGCGCCCACCGCGCACATGTGATGAAAATGATCCTCGCCGATGGATTCGCATGGGTGTTGCCGGGAGTGCTCGGAGGCGTCCTGCTCTCGCTCCTCGTCACCCCACTGCTCGAACGCCTGCTCTTCGGCGTCAAGCCAGGAAATCCGGAGAATTACGCCCTCATCCTGGCCGTCGTGCTGCTCGTCAGCGCCCTCGCCGCATTTCTCCCCGCGCGCCGCGCTATGAAAATCGACCCCCTCACCGCACTGCGCTACGAGTGATGCCTCCTGACACACAAATGCCACCCATAATAGGGTGGCATTTGCTTTGGCGCACTCAACCGCCGACAGCGGCACCTGACAAAGTTCCGGCGCTGCCTTGCTGCTTAGTAATTGATCTTCATCGAGAGCACCACCTCGCGCCCAGGATTCGATCCATCTAACAGCCCAAAGAGCCCGACCGTGCCGGATCCTCCGCCGAAGTACCCGGTGGTGCGAACGCCGTTGCAGGCCCCGCAGGAACTGTACTGTCCCCACCAGCTTGCCGGCACGCTGAAGATCGGCGTGTTCGTCAGGTTGATGAACTGAGCTCCGACAGCGACGTTGACCCGTTCCGTTACCGCAAACTGCTTGGTCAGGTTGAGATCGGAGGTCTTCAGGGCAGGTCCGCGCAGCGCGCCGTTCTGGCAGTTTCCGTATGTGTAATTCGCAACCTCGGTCACTGCTCCAGGATTTAGGTTCGTCCGTCCGATGCTGCTCCCGATTTGTACCGTTTGCATCGGTTCCGATTGCGCTACCCCGGCGACGCAGTCCGGCCGAGGCTCATACGACCCAGTTAGCGTCGCTGCCGAAAGCGGGTTCTCGTCTCCCATATACGCACCCGCAAACGGGGTGATACCAAACCCGGAGCGGAACGAGAGATCGAGCGCCGTCTGCCAGCCCCCGATCACCTCGTCCAGCCCGCGGTTGATGTTGCCCGCAATCAGCTTCCCCCGGCCAATCGGCAGGTTATACACCGCATACGCCTGAAGGTTCTGGGAAGTATCGATGGTGCATCGTCCATAGTCAGCTAGCGGGTTGTATTCATTCTGGAAGAAGTTCTGGGTCGCCTGCGTCTGCGATTCGCCGGCGCCTTCCTCATCGCCGTACGACCCGAAGTAGCCCAGCGAGTTAGCCAGGCACTTAGACCACGTATAACTCGCCTGCACATCGAGACCATGATAGTTTCGCTGAGCGAAGACCGCCTCCAGCGCGTTGTAGCGCGAGATGCCGTCCGAAGCGTTGTAACGCGCCTGGGCTCCCGCGTTCACGATCGGCTGCATAAACGGACCCGGAACCACAGTGTTGTTCGCCCCGAGTACCTTCTGGTTGTACAGGTAAATGTCCGACATGTGGTCGTCCTTGTTCCCCACATACTGGAGAGTCCCCGTCATATTCCCCTTAAACTGGTGCTCGACCGCGACGCTCCACTGCTGATCCACCGCGGGCTGAAGATCCGGATTTGTCGCGTGCGCCTGACCGCTGGCAAAGCACGCCGGTGCGAACGCCGCCAGCTGGGTGGGCGTGCATGCGGCGGAGAAAGGCGTGTAGCCCTGATCCAGCGTTGTCACCGGATACTCCAGCCCGGCTCCCGAGTTATTCACCTCGTCGTGCAGCTCCACGTTTGGAGGGTTGACCACGGCCATGTTGTTAACGCCGTTGCCCTCCATATAACTCGAAATATCATAAGCGCCCCGGAAAACTGTATTCGGCGCCCACGCCGGTTGCCATGCGAAACCGACACGCGGCTGGAAATTGTCTCTCCCCGTATAAGTGTCGTAATTAGTCCCAATCTCCGGCGTCCCTGTCAACAGGTCGAAGTTAACGTTGTTGCTTGTTGTCTTATCGCCGCGCGGCGTCGTCAACTCGTAGCGCAGGCCCAGGTTCAGAGTCAGGCTATGAGTCACCCGGTAGTTGTCCTGGGCAAATCCAGCGAACAGACTATTCCGCAGGTGGAAGTTAAACGGCACACCCTGCTGAACATTTTGCGGCAGGCCCAGCAGGAAGTCGGCAAACGCATTTCCGTAGTTACCATTGCTGCCCGTGTATTGGCCATTGAAGGTGAACGAGCCGGCGGCGCCCTGGTTTCCGGCGTACACGTCGTTCATGATGTAGTGATAGAACTCGAAGCCTCCATGAATCGTGTGTTTGCCATGCGTCCACGTCAGCGCGTCCTCAGCCTCGATCGTCGTGTCATGGAAAATCTCCACGCCATCCGCACTCCCGATCCCGGTGTACCCGAAGCTCATGGCCGGAAGAATGTTTTCCTGAACGCCAGGCAGGTTGAACTCCTGCGGCAGGTTTCCGCTCACCGGACTGGCATAGATCTGGTCATTGGCGGGAAAAATCTGAATGCCCGCCCTCAGGTCGTTTACTAACGTCGGTGAAATCGTCCGCGCGTAATCGACGACGATATTCTTCAGCGGATATTCCCTGGTCAGATTCGGAGTTAGCTGGTCGATGCCGTTACTGCTCGTATTGATCGTGTACATCTGCGAGTAGCGCCCCATGATGTGATCGTTCTGGGACGCCTGCCAGTCGATTTTCATATCGCCCTGGTAGGAGTGCACGTACCCGCTCGTGTAGTAGGTCGGCGTCTTCTCCTGCGTCGTGAAGAGCTTCGATGCAACCAGCGCCGACGCCACCTTGCTGTTGATCGGCACCTGATTGTTCGGGAATGGCTGACGACTGGCCACTGGAGCGACCTGGCCGGCATTGGGCCCGGTGAGGTAGGTCGGGCTGTAAAGCTGATACGCCGTATTCGAGCATACGCCGCCTGCAAACGCAGCCCCCTGGCTCGTACAAAGAGCGCTCAGGTCGCCGGTCAGAAACGCTGACGGCAGCACCGTATTGGTCTGCGCGGTTCTTGGCGTATTGTTCAGCTCGTTCTGCTCATCCGCAAAAAAGAACAGCTTGTTCCTGATGATCGGTCCCCCAACTGTCCCGCCAAACTCGTTCCATTGCAGCACCGGTCGCGGCAGTGTCGTTGAAGTCACACTTGGGATCGCCAGAAACGCGTTGGCCTTGTCTTGCCACGTATTCGCATCCAGATCGGTATTGCGGACAAACTCGAACACATCGCCATGAAATTGATTCGTGCCCGACTTGAGTGTCTGAACGATCACTCCACCGATGTAATTGCCGTAATCAGCGGGAGCATTGCTGGTGATGACGTTGAAATTCTCCAGCGCATCCGGGCTGGGCACGTACGCGACGTCGTTGTTATCGGGCTGGTTCACATCCATCCCATCGAGCGAAGAGTTGTTGTCCTGTTCGCGTGCTCCATTCACGTACGGCCGGCCTGTGCCGAACGTAGTCTGGGATGACTCAAACGCAAAAATATTCGGGCTGACCACACCCGGCACCAGCAGGGCGAGCTGGTTCACATCGCGGGTAGCCAGCGGCAGTGACGTCACGTCTGCCGCGCTGAGCACCGTCCCCACTTCCGTCGACGATGCCTGCAGTAGCGGAGGAGCCGCACTCACGCTGACCGTCTGACTCACCCTTCCCACTGCCAGGGCAAAGTCCACGCGCGCCACCTGATTCACATCCAGCGCGAAAGAAGTCCGCTCCTGCACCGCAAATCCCATAGCCTCTACCTTCACGGCAATATTGCCGGCCGGGATCTGCGGGAATTCGTAGATCCCCGCGCCGTCGGTTTTGGTCGCCCAGGTAGTTCCCTGATCCACGTTGCGGGCAGTCACGTTCGCATTCGGCACCGCCGAACCCGATGGATCGGTCACCGTCCCGGTTATCGAGCCGCCCGCCTGCTGCGCCCACATCGATACCGGCACGCTGAACAACATCGCCAGCAGACACGCGACTCCTGACTTAAACAGCAGCTTTTTCGAGTTCACTGGAATCCTCCTGAAGTGTGGTCGCAGACGTTTTGCGATTCGATGGGGGGTCAAACCGCGCTATATAGCACGTTGTATGTTGCTATATAGCAATGTCGGACAGGATGTCAAGCGAGCCCGCGCCGGCGCCCTGTGGATATCTCGTCCATTTCGTCTCCTCCAAGCTTCCTTGATCGTCGATCGGTGGTCGCTGCAAAGCTTTATCTGCGCTATTAACGGCTGAGTATGCGCGCTCATATTGCAGGAACTCCGCGAGAATCCATCCACCCGGCCAGCACCGGGCAGAGATCCGCCATTCCCCGTATTTACAGATTGTCGATCCCCGTGCTATCGTCCGCTCTATAGCACTTCGCGTATAGCACTGCGTACTGCTATAGCAGTCATTCCTCGTCGATCTGGTTCTGATATGGTGTTCAGGAAACAGCTGCCCAAACTCGCTGATACGGCTCAGGATCGCGGCCGCAACGGAAATTCCAGCACGATGGCAAACCGCAGCGACGAACCGGCATACCGCAAGATTCAGAATGCGATCCGCCGCCGCATCGACTCCGGCCAGCTGAAGCCAGGCAATGCCGTCCCCTCAGAGCGAGAGCTCGCCAGAATCCACGGCGTAAGCCTCATGACTGCCCGTCACGCCCTTACCGAGCTCGCGCGCGACGGGCTCGTCGAACGCCGCCACGGCGCCGGCACTTTTGTCGCGCCGCCAAAAGTCCACTTCAACAAGCTCCTCGGATACACCGAGCAGATGGCCAGCCTCGGCCTCACCGCCCATTCGCGCATCGTCTCTTCGTCCATCGTCCACCGCGAACACGAGATCGCCGCCCGTCTGGGGCTGCCCCCCAACGCCCGCCTCGGCAGACTCGAGCGCGTCCGCCTCGCCGGCGATGAACCCGTTGCCTTCGAAGTCTGTTACTGGTCCACCGAAGAGTACCCGGCGCTCATGAACGCGCCCCTCGACAAAGTCTCTCTTTTCTCGGTGCTGGAGCGCGAATGCGGCGTCGAGCTCGCCTATGCCGACGAGGAAATCGATGCCACCGACGCGGATCCCCGCATCTCGGAACTGCTGATGCTGCCCAAAGGCGCGCCGCTGCTGCGCATGCGCCAGCTCATCTTCTCAACCACCGGGCGCGCCACCGTCTACGTCACGGGATTCTACCGCTCCGGCCGTCACACCCTCAGAATCCGCCGTTTCCGCTAGTGCCGCGCCGCTGCTCCAGCAACCGCTACCCCGTGTCGCGGTTGAGACCGAAGAAAAGACAATTAAGTCCCCCGTCACGCCCCCTCAATACAACCGCCGCAGCGCCGATAAGAAAGACAGAGGAAAACCTCGTCGAGGTCAATTGTGTCTGGTGCTGTTGTTACTGTCGCGCATACGGGTCTGATAGCAGCCGTCGAACAGGCGGCCGACGGCATCGTCATCACCGATGCGCTCGGCGCCATTCAATACGTCAATCCTGCCTTCACCGCGCTCACCGGCTACCCCGCCGAAGAAGTCCTGGGGAAAAATCCCCGCCTCCTCAAATCGGGCCGCCATTCCCCTGCATTCTATGCAGAACTCTGGAGCACCCTCCTCTCCGGCCGCGTCTGGCATGGAGAAGTCACCAACCGCCGCAAGGATGGCGCCCTCTATGACGAGGAGATGCGCATCGCTCCCGTCTGTGACGAGCAGGGCGTAACCACCGGCTACATCGCCATCAAGCGCGACGTAACCGGCCGGCGCGCCCGCGAATCCGCCCAGGCATTTCTCGCCGCCATCGTGGAACATTCCGAGGACGCGATCGTCGCCACCACCCCGGCCGGCACCATCCTTACGTGGAACCATGGCGCGGAAGCAATCTTCGGCTTCACCGCGCCGCAGGCTATCGGTCAGAACGTGTCCCTCTTTATTCCGCCGGATCGAATGTCCCGCATGGCCCGCTTTATCGATCGCGTGTCGCATGGAGAGGTGCTGTCGAACTACGAGGGTATCTGCCGGCGTGCAGACGGGCGCAGAATTCACGTCAGCGTTACCGGATTCCCGATCAGCGACCCGTCGGGAAAAGTAACGGCCACCGTCGCCCTTCTGAGAGACAGCACCGAACGCGATCTGTCGGAGCAGAAGCTGCAGGAGAGTGAAGAGCGTTTCCGCACCATGGCCGACGGCACCCCATCGATCATGTGGGTCACCGGCGTCACCGGCGAGATCGAGTTCGTCAACCGCGCCTGCCGCGAGTTCTTCGGCATCACCTCCGAAGAGGTTCACGGGCGGAGATGGCAAACCGTGGTGCGCCCCGACGATCAGGCCGCCTATGTAGCCGCATTCGAGCGCTCCGTGCGCGAACACCTTCCTTTCGAAGCCGAGGCGCACGGTCGCCGCGCCGATGGCGAGTGGCGTTTTATGGGCTCGCGCGCCCAGCCCAGATTCTCGCCCGCCGGTGAATTCATGGGCCACATCGGCCTCTGCGCCGACATTACCGAGCGCCGCCGCGCGGCACAGGCGCTGCTGGAAAGCGAAGAGCGTTTCCGCGCCGTCTTCGAACACGCTCCGTCCGGCATTTGCGTGACAGGCATGGACGGGCGCTTCATCCAGGTAAATATGGCGTTTTGCCGAATGGTCGGCTATTCCGAACAGGAATTGCTCGGCATGCCCTGGTCCGCACTCACCCACCCCGACGATCTGGAGTCCTCTCTGCGGACGAAGGGAAAAATCTCCAGGAACCCGGGCGGATGGGAGGAAGCCGAGAAACGCTACATCCACCGCAATGGATCTGTTGTGTGGGTGCGCATAAGGCTCGCTGTCGTACTGGACTCCGACGCCGTCCCGCTGTGTCATCTGGTCCATGTTGAAGACATCACCGAGCGCAGGCGTGCGGAACAGGCGCTGCAGGAAAGCGAAGAACGCTTTCGCATCATGGCAGACAGTTGCCCGATCGGAATCTGGGTCACCGACCCCCAGGGAGAAACACAGTTTGCCAACGGTACGTATCGCAATTTCTGCGGAATTGCCTCCGACCAGGTCGATCAGGACCAGTGGAAGCGGCTGATTCACCCGGACGATGGACCGGAGTTTCTCAAAGCATTCGACCGCGCCCTGAAAGACCACAAGCCCTTCATGGCCGTATGGCGTCTCCGTCGCGCCGATGGCGAGTGGCGCTGGATCGAATCCCACGCCGCGTCTCGCTTTTCGCCCGATGGTGAATTCCTGGGGCTCGTCGGCGCCAGCAAAGACATCACCGACCGCAGGCAGGCCGAGCAAGCCCTCAAAGCCAGCGAAGAAAAATTCCGCCAGCTGGCGGAGAACATCCACGAAGTCTTCTGGATGGTGAACGCGGCCGGTGCCGAGATCCTGTATATCAGTCCCGCCTACGAGCAGATTTGGGGCCGCTCCTGCCAAAGCCTCAATGAGAACCCCATGGACTGGCTCGATGCGATTCACTCCGGCGACCGCGAGCGGGTGCGCGAGATATTCGCCAAACAGATGCAGGGCGAGTTCGTCGAGATGGAGTACCGCATATGGACTCCGGACGGCCAGGAGAAATGGATCAGGAACCGCTCCTTTCCCATCCGGAACGAGAGCGGCCAGTTCACCCGCATCGCCGGAATCTCCGAGGAGATTACCGAGCAAAAGCGCTACGAGAGCGAACTCATTCGCGCCCGCGAGGACGCCGATGCCGCCAATCGCGCCAAGAGCCGCTTTCTCGCCAACATGAGCCACGAAATCCGTACCCCCATGAACGGCGTCGTCGGCATGAACCAACTTCTCCTCGAAACCAGCCTCACTCCCGAGCAACGCCATTTCGTCGAAGTCGCCCAGGACAGCGGCCGCACCCTGCTCACCCTCATCGACGACATTCTCGACCTTTCCAAGATCGAAACCGGAAAAATGGTCCTCGAAAATGCCAGCTTCAACCTGAGCCATATCGTCGAGGACGTGGCTCGCCTCCTCTCCCTTCAGGCCCACGCAAAAGAACTGCGCCTCGATGTTCGTGTTTCGCCGAAAATTCCCCGTCTTCTGCGCGGCGATGCGCACCGGCTGCGCCAGGTTCTCACCAATCTCGCTGCCAACGCCGTCAAGTTCACCGAACGCGGAGCCGTCACTCTCCATGCCACGCTCGAAAGCGCCCGCCCCTCCGGCGCTACAGTCCGCTTCTCCGTCGCCGATACCGGAATCGGAATATCGCAGGAGCAGATTCCCGGGCTCTTCTCGCCCTTCGTCCAGGCCGATGCCTCTACCACGCGCCGCTATGGCGGTACCGGCCTCGGATTGACCATCTCGAAACAGCTCGTCGAAAGGATGGGAGGCGCGATCGGCGTGGAAAGCCGCCCAGGAGAGGGATCGACCTTCTGGTTCACAGCGACCTTTGAACACGCGGCTGCCGTCGAGCCCGAACCTCGAACCGGCCGAACGACTGTGCCTGATGATTCTGGCCTTCGCCGGGCTGGCCCTGACGTATCCGATCCCGGCGCGATTTCCATCCCTTCGCCGCAGGGATCTTCCGGAGAGCTCCGTTCTCGGCATGACGAGAGGATCCTCGTCGCCGAAGACAATTTCACCAACCGCGAGGTGATTCTCGCCCAGCTCAGGAAGCTCGGATACATCGCCCACGCCGTCTCGAACGGTGCCGAGGCCGTCGATACGGTTCAGCACGGAGGCTACGACCTGGTGCTGATGGACTGTGCCATGCCGGTTATGGATGGCTATGAAGCGACCCATCGTATCCGCCAGTCGGAGCACGCGCGCATACCCATCATCGCTCTCACCGCCAGCGCCATGGCGCCTGACCGCGAACGCTGCCTCGTTGCCGGCATGGACGACTACCTCGCCAAGCCCGTCGAACTCCCGCGCCTCGAAAAAACCCTCGCCCGCTGGACCCAAAAATCGAGACGGTTCCCAATATCTGCCCCAAAATCCGGTTCCCGTCCAACCAGCCAATCCTCACCGCAGCCGCCGGACCCCGCCGTTCCCGTCTTCGCCCCGGACTCTCTGCTGCGCCGCCTGATGGGCGACCGCGAACTGGCCGCGACCGTTCTCCAGGCGTTTCTCGGGGATGCTCCCCTCCAGATCGAGCACTTGCGCGCTCGCCTCGCTGCGCAGGATGCGCCCGGCGCGCGATTGCACGCTCATTCATTGAAGGGAGCCGCTGGCAACGTCGGTGGAGAGGCTCTGCGCCACGCCGCCGCCGCCATCGAAACGGCCGCCGCCGCCGGCCACCTCGCCGAGGCCAACCGCGGTATGCCCGATCTGGAAGCAAAGTTACTGGAATTGAAACACGCAATCGAGGAGGAATGGTATGCAGACGAAAACCAGCGCTCAGATTGAGCAGGAACACATGATCGAGGCAGCCGGCCTGCTCAGAGACGACCTCGTCGCCCTCTACGAAGACTGCACCGCCAATCTCGTCGAGGCCGAGAACGCTCTTCTGGATATTGCCGAAAAAAAAGCAGCCGCCTCATCGGACCTCGTCAATCGCATCTTCCGGGCCTTCCACAGCGTCAAGGGCGCAGCCTGCCACCTTCTCCACGAGCCGATGAAGAACCTGAGCCAGGCGGCCGAGAATGTCCTCTCCCAGGTTCGCGAATCCCAGGTGCGCGAAGAAAAGATCGAACTCGACCCTGCTCTTGCTGAAATCCTGCTCAGCGCCGTAACTCGCCTCAAAGAAATGGCTGCCGACGTCGATCGCCTTCTCGTGATCGACTGCCACATCGAACTCGCCAGCCTGAATGCGGTCCTGAACCCGGCCAAACCCACAGGCTTCCCGCTCCATCTTGTCGACAAGTCCAACAAGTCTCCGGCCCCAACCGGCAGTGAGCCACCCACCCCCATCAAAGCCCTGGTCGTCGAAGACGAACTCACTTCCCGCATCATCCTCCAGGATCTTCTGTCGAAATATGGCTACTGCCACGTTGCCGTCAACGGTAAAGAAGCTGTCGAGGCATTTCGTTCCGCGCTCGTCGCCGGCAAAGGCTACAACCTCATCTGCATGGACATCCGTATGCCCGTCATGGACGGTACCGACGCCGTCCGGCAAATTCGCTTCATCGAAGAGGCTCACGGAATTTACTCCTCCGAGGGAGTGAAGATCTTCATGACCACCTCCATCCACGACGTCAGAACCATCGCCAGGTCTTTCAAAGCCCTCTGCGACACCTATCTGTTCAAGCCCATCGATGCCACCGAACTCAATGGACACTTAAGAGCCTTCCGCCTCATCCCTTCCCTCGCTCGCCGCCCTGCTAAGAGTGAAGAGTAGTGTCCTGCTATGAGTGAAAAGTAATATCTGTTATGAACGAATAGTAATGTCTGTTATGAGCGAGGAGTCGGCCGGGTCCTCACTGCCCGATCACATCGATCTCCACCGGCAACTTCCGCGGCGGAAAACAAGTGTTCGTGTCGCACGCCTGATAACGCAGCCCACCTTCGAGCATATGATCGCCGTGCTGCGCAGTCAGGTGCATCGTCAACACAAACTCCCCGTCGTAGACGCTCAGCTTCTGGCTCGGATCGGCCGGAAATGCGTAATCAATCCCCTGCGGAAAATCGACCGAAGCAATTTTCACGCCCGCCGGCTCCGCTTCAATCAACTCGGTCCGGATCAGGCTCTTCTGCCTCGGCTCATGCGAATTGATGTGCAGCCCCTCATTGATCCGGAAATGCATCTCGATCGTCTCCGGCTTCCCCGCCTGCAAAGTCACCTGTTGCGGATAGAGAAAGTGAACCAGCTGCGGCGGATTCGCGCCATCGCTGCCCGGCGTCTGCCACGGCAGCTTCTGCGCCGATCCTCCAACGGTCAGCAACAGCGCCCCACAAGCCACCGCAACTGTTACAAATCTCACGACGCCCCGCTCCCGATCGCCTTTTTGATGTCCGCTTCGATCTCGTCGCGCGGCGCCAGCCCAACCGTCGACGCAACAACCTTTCCGTTCTTATCGATGAAGAACGTCGTCGGCAGCGCGTCCAGCCCCCCGTACGAGTTCTCAATCGATGCCGCATCGATCAGGATCGGATAATTCATGTGCATCTTTGTTACAAAATCCGAAATATCGCGCTTCTCTGTAAACAGCTTCGCCGGGTCGTCCTTATCCAGATCATCGGCGGAAACGCCGATAATCTCCAGCCCCTGGCTAGCATACTGATCGTGCAGCTTCTCGAACCACGGAATCTCAACCTTGCACGGACCGCACCACGTCGCCCAAAAATCCACCACCAGCGGCCTGCCCTTGTAACTCGAAAGCGAGACCTTGTTACCGTTCAGATCCGGAAGTGTGAAACCAGGCGCAATTTTCCCATTCAGTGCCGTAGAGTTACCCTCATCCCCAACCATTTCCGGCGATGAAGTATCCGCACTCGCCCCGCCCGACCCGCCGTCCGGCACCAGCGTCATCTTCATTCCCTGCATCCTGGCCTGCTCGATCTTTCGCCGATGCATAAAGTTAATCACGCCCGCCGCCACCATCAGCGCCAGCGCCGCCACCATTGCCGTCAATACCAGTAAGTTCCGCCGCAAACTCGCCGTCCCCTCTTTCGTATCCGCCATCTCCATTCTACAAGTGCCGCAGCGCTCTCCGCAGAGCCAGCCCGGCGCCGCATGGTGGTAGCATCACCAGTTGCAGAGTTCATTCGCAGCATGACCGACCTGGCATGACAGACCTCCACACTCCATCCCAGCTCGTTCGCATCGAAGCCCAGGCCCTGCTCGCCCTCGCCGAACGCCTCGACGGCCCCATGGCCGCTGACTTCGATCGCGCCGTCACCCGCATCCTCGAATGCGGCCAGGCGCGCGGCCGCGTCGTCGTCACCGGAATGGGCAAGAGCGGCATCGTCGCGCAGAAAGTCGCTGCCACCCTCAGCTCCACCGGAAGTCCCGCCCTCTTCATGCATCCCGCCGAAGCCGTCCACGGCGACCTCGGCATGATCGCCGAAGGCGATGTGGTCATCGCCCTCTCGGCTAGCGGCGAAACCGAAGAAATTCTCCGCCTGCTCGCGACCCTGCAGCGCATGGGCAACTCGCTCATCTCCTTCGTCTGCGAAGCGAAATCGACGCTCGCCGCCTCCAGCGATGTCGCGCTTGACTGTTCCGTCCCCGCGGAAGCCTGTGGACTCGGCCTCGCGCCCACCGCATCGACCACCGCCATGCTCGCGTTGGGCGACGCGCTCGCCATAGCCGTTTCCCTCCGCAAAGGTTTTCGCCCCGAGGACTTCGCCGCCCTGCATCCAGGTGGCAAGCTCGGCAAACGCCTCGCCACCGTCCGCCAGCTCATGCACACCGGCGATGCCATCCCTCGCGTCGCAACCGCGACCTCCATGACCGACGTGATCTACGAAATGTCCCGCAAAAAATTAGGCATGACCACCGTCGACCACAATGGCAGCCTCGCCGGAATCATCAGCGACGGCGATCTCCGCCGCCTCCTCGAACGCGACGGACCCGAAGGCCTGCGCAAAACCGCCGGCGAAGTCATGAATCCAGCTCCCAAAACCATCTCCGCCGCGGAACTCGCCGCTCGCGCCCTTCACACCATGGAGGAAAAGAAGATCACCTCCCTGATCGTGGTCGATGCCGAGAACCGCATCGAGGGAATCATCCATCTGCACGACCTCTGGGGAACCGAACTGATCTGATGTCACCCCTGTGAGTCCCTCACGCTTCTCACGCGTCTAAAGACTAGGATGGTTCCCATGCGGCGGATCTTGTCAGTCGCGTCTCTCTCGCTCCTGCTGATCACGCTGCCCCCGGCCTTCGCTCAACGGGCCGCCGGCGGTTTCAGCGGACACGCCAGCGCCGGCCACAGTTTTGGCGGCAGCTTTTCAGGTTCCTTTGCCAGACCCTCCGGATTCGCTCCGCGCAGCTTCACCACCGCACCGCGCATGACCTCTACCGCTCCCACCCGCGCATTTTCCCCCGCATACCGCATACCCTATGGACCACCTGCCGCATCGCAAGCGGCCCGCAACCGCAACGGCTCCCGTTACCGCTCCCCCTACCGCGGCTATGCAGCCTATGGCGGCTATCCCTACGCCAACTCCTGGCAGCTACTCCCCTGGGACCTCGGCTATCCCGACTTCACCGGCTACAACACCTCCGACGCAGGATCGGACCCCGCGCAACAGCCTACCGCCTCGGTCGCTCCGTCCGACGATGGCTATCGGCCGGATTACGGCGATCCTGTCTATCAGAATTCTGCCGCAATCTCTTCCACGTCCATCGCACAGGAGCCGCAGTTGACGCTCATCTTCAGCGACGGCCATCAGCAGGCAATCCGGAACTACGTCCTAACCTCTGACACATTGATCGTGCTCGATCAGGCAGCTTCCGGTTATCAGCAGCGAATTCCGCTCGCCGCCCTCAACCTGTCCGCAACCGAGCAAGCCGCTCAGCAGGCTGGCCTCGACTTTTCCCCTCCCGCATAAACTTCACACCGAAGCCCCCGCCTCACACCCGCACGCCGTCCGTGATAACCCCGAATGCAGCAAGGGTCCATAGGCGGCGTAAACCCCTTCAAAAACCGCATCCCACGATGCTTTCAGAGCATATTCGCGCGCGCAGACCCGCATCGTCTCACGCAACACCGAGTCCTCCAGAATCCGGGCAGTAGCAACAGAAAAGTCCGCATCGTTCGCAATGAACCCCGTGCGCCCATCCTGAACCAGGGAGCGCGGTCCCCCATCGGGCGTCACCACTGCGGGAACTCCCGACGCCATCGCCTCCAGCACTACGTTGCCAAACGTGTCCGTGTGCGAAGGAAACAGAAAGACGTCCATCCCCGCGTAGGCGCGAGCCAGAGCCTCTCCACGCAGCACTCCCGTGAACTCGGCCCGAGGCAAGCGTTGCCGCAGCCATCCTTCCTCCGCTCCCTGTCCCACGATCCGAAAGCGAAAGTCTCGAATGCCGCGCGCCTCCAGCTCCGTCTGCACCCGGGCCAGCAGCGCAACATTCTTCTCCACGCTGAGTCGCCCCACAAAACCCAGCACGAAACCCGAGCCGGACGATCCCCGGTCGCGACGCTCCGGAGAGAATAGCTGCGCATCGATCCCACGCTGCATCAGGTGACAAGGCCGACCGGCCCGCGCTTCGAGCAACCGGCATAGCTCGAGATTGGGCGCGAAGAGGACCGACGCCCGTCGATAGAAACTCGCCACAATCCTGAGCACCAGTTCCTCAATCAGCCGCGCGCCAGCGGCGGCCTCACGCTTTGGCAGCCAATCCAGAAACCAGCGAGAACGAGTCGCTGCATATTCGTGCACATTCGTATGCCACGACGCGGCCAGCGGAACCCCCAGCCGATGCGCAAGCCAGGCGCCCAATATCCCCAGTTCGCTCGGACCCGTGATGTGAATAATGTCCGGCCGAAACGCTTGCACCGTGCGCGTGATTACGGGAATGTGCCGCACCCATGCCGGATCGAACTTCAGATCCTTATCCAGCGGAACAGAAAGGATCCCGCGCGGAAGCTCCAGCGTGGTCAGATTGTCTTCCACCACCAGCGCCTCTGCGCGATCTCCTGCACGCACGCAGAGAAACGGCAGCTTCCGCCCCCGCGCATAATCCTCAAAATGCCGGGAAGTATGCGCAACGCCATTGATCTCGCGGAACGAATCGGGAAAGTAGGCGACTCGTGTCAAAGCGGCGACGGACCCCGTTCCATGCGGCGGCTCGATAAGCGAAACCCCGGCTCGATTCCTGCCTAAACCCCGTCCTCGCCCAGGGCAAACTGCAGCTCGCGCGACTCGCTCCATGCCAGGCGCAGGCTGTCGGACACCGGCCGGCTCCCCATCAGTCTCACCGCGCTTAAAATGGCGGTCATCCAGGTTGGAGCCGTGCCGTCCGGCCAGAGTTCCTTGACCGGCCGAACTACGCCGTTCTTGTCCGGATGCCACACCCGCTCGTCCCATGTCCGCGAACCCAGCGGGAAATCGGGGTAATTACGAATCACATCCAGCGTCGATTCGAGAATCCGATGCTTCCAGGGTTGGGCATATTGCGGCATAAAGAGAACGTGGCTGCGTCCCTCATACCGAACCTCGTGCACGAATTCCGTAAACGTCGCCGCCTGCGAAAGGTTCACATTCCCATTCGGCTCCCGCCCATGCCGGTCGCCTCCGGAGATCAGCAGCTTGTTCCACTGCTTCGCCAGCTGCTTCACCCTCCGGTTCTCTTCCCAGTGGCGCAGCCCGTTCAGCTCAAACGCGTCCATGAACTCGTGATTCGCTTCAAGGAACTCCCGCACCCGTTGCGCCGCCTTTTCCTCCCCAATCAAATACAGATCCCACATCGGGTGATTGAAAACGATCAGCACGTTTGGCAAGGCATGCAAAGCCGCCAGGATCTCCGTCAGCCGCTTCTCATCCGGCTTCGCCGTGTACTCCTCAAAAGTCTTCATCCACGCCGCGCCGGAATCGCTGGGCAAATTATGAATTCCGAGGTGAAACGACTGATCCCCTCCAAATGGCGCGCTCCACTCCACCGAAACCGGAATATGCCGAGCCGCCGCAACCGTCCGCAGCAACATCGGTGCCGCGATCGTATCGTGGTCCGTGATCGAGACCAGCGGCATCCGGTCGAGCTTCTTCTCGATCTGTCCGCTCTCCACGTCGAACGCAATGCGCGGCGTCAGCGGCGGAGTCCAGTAAGCAGCCGCAAAATTCACGGGTATCTCGTGCCGCTCGCGCGATCTCCGCTCCGCCCGCGCAAGAATCGGCCGCAGCAGCGGATACTGGTTCCCCAAATTCGCCAGGAAATCCAGCGTCTCCTTCGACTGGTTCGTGTGACTGTGCAGCGATACAGCGGTCGAATAATCGCGTGCGGCGTCAGGTTCCTTCCACAGGTAAGAGATGCGGCGCAGACCGGCCATGGAAACCTCCCGGGGGTCGTGCTACTGCAATTAGTATCCGTATGCACCATGAACGAGGCATTACGGATGCAAGAATGATAGGTCAAATCCCAGAGACGTAACGTTACTCCCCAGATTCTCCTCCGCCGCAAGTCTTTACAAATTAATGACTTCCTGCCCTAGCCCCCAATTCAGCACTGCCGTAACTCACCCGACAACTGCCCGCCGCAACGTTGACATTTCCACTAACGCCGCGTCTGCGCAATGTCCGGCAGATCCCCGTCCAGCGCCCCCCCAGGCTCCAGATGATTCCGCGTCAGCCCCTCCCGCAGAATCTCAAACGCCTGATCCGTAGTATCCGCCACCTGAAAAAGCTCCCGATCCCGCGGCGAAATCGTCCCCTTCTCCACCAGCACATCCAGATTGATGACATCGTGCCAGTACTTCGACCCGTACAGCACCACCGTGATCTTCTTCGCCAGCTTTTGCGTCTGCGACAAAGTCAGAATCTCAAACATCTCGTCCAGCGTCCCGAACCCGCCCGGAAAAACCACCAGCGCCTTCGCCAGATAAGCAAACCAGTACTTCCTCATGAAGAAGTAGTGAAACTCGAAATTCAGTGCCGGCGTGATGTACCGGTTAGGCATCTGCTCGAACGGCAGGCTGATGTTCAGCCCGATCGTCTTGCCCCCCGCCTCCCACGCGCCCCGATTCGCCGCCTCCATAATCCCCGGCCCACCGCCCGACGTCACCACGAACCGATTCCGCCGCGACTTCAGCTCCTTCGCCCACTGCGTCAACTGAAACGCCAGCCGCCGCGCGTCCTCGTAGTAGTGCGCCATTTCAACGGCCGCTTCCGCCCGCTTCAGACGCAGCTCGCTCAGGTTTCCCTCCTCGGCCTCCTGCTCGATTTCATCCAGACGCGCCGGCTGCTCTTCTTCCGGCGCCGGCTGGCTCGAACCCGTATTCTCCAGCAGTTCCAGCTCGTGGTTCGCCTCATCGAGCGCGCGAAACCGAGCCGATCCGAAGAACACTACCGTGTCCTGAATCCGCTCCCGCCGAAAACGAGCCAGCGGCTCCGAATACTCCGCCAGAATCCGCAGAATTCGCCCATCCGGGCTGTTCAGAAACAGATC
>Ga0182018_10000997_pt1 | contig 34220 bp, 27 predicted proteins | sample 812P2MmetaG_FD_120490 | JGI IMG/M metagenome (GOLD analysis project Ga0182018, IMG submission 120490) | Permafrost microbial communities from Stordalen Mire, Sweden - 812P2M metaG | ecosystem: Environmental > Terrestrial > Soil > Wetlands > Permafrost | place: Sweden: Stordalen | collected...
AGCTTTATCCAGGATGGCAAAGGAATCTTGCGCCAAGATCCCAGCTTTTTCCCGCAGGCCCTCTATCTCCTGCCGTTGCGGATCGAATCTTGGGAACGTTTGAAGAATAGCGGATAGTTGCTGCGCAGCGCTCACTAGCATTCGAGCCAGATTATCCAGCTGATCAAAGAATTTGTCGTCTTTCGGCAGAAAATTGAACATGGCGCTCCCCGCCGGATGAAACTGGCTGGCGGACCGAGACAACGCTAAGTCTGCTTGGAATGTGCCGCATTACGGACGCATCAAAAGAGCGGGTGGGCGCGACTTCTCAGTGGTTATATTTGCTTATCTGCGGGGAATGCCGGGCCAACTATCGGTATATGCCTGTACCAATCGCCAGATCGCTCTTGCGTTTTGTCGCCTTCATCGAATCAAGCATCGCCGCTGCCAGCAGGTGCATGGATTTTTCAGCCGCAGCAACGACCATGAAGGCAGCCGCAAAAAATCATGGCGCTCAACCGGGTCGCGGCTGTCCCTCAGCCAAGAGAAGTCTGGTGGGCCCGGATGGACTTGAACCATCAACCTGCGGATTATGAGTCCGATGCTCTAACCAGTTGAGCTACAGGCCCCACGCGAGGTAACGTCCTGATTTTATATTAGTTACCACTTCTGCGCGAGGTACTCAAATTACGTTCAAAGGCGCAGTGTCATAAAAGTGTCATACTCATACGTTCAAGTCCAAGCAGATGCGAGCAGAACCAAACAATCTAGAATCAGCCGTGACGGCGTCACCGTTTCCTACGCTTCGACCGACTATTCCCGGCTTCTTCTCTCGTGCGCAAACTTTCGGGATCCTGCCCAGCATCATCCTCGTCATTGCCGAAATACTTCCTCTTTGCAGATGCGTCCATTCTTCTGCCCCGATCAATTTTTCCTCGGGACCATTTCGGGGCCCATTTAGCATGGTTGTTTCGTATCCAATAGTGGGATTGGCAGGGAAAGCTCCAGTTGCCGACGGAGGGATGTAGGGAAACCGTCTTGCCGTCAAAAATGAGTGTCCAGTCGGTTGGTCGAATCGGCGTCACAACTTTGTTTCCGCAGCCGCACGGACACAAGTGCGACGCCGTCGCGAAGCGTATCGAGATGTAAATCGTCCCTTGTTCCAGCACATCGGGAATAAACTCGACGAATTCATGCTTGAGGACGATTTGGGCGTTCATTCTGGCCGATCCTCGTTAAGGAGCAGGTTGGTGTCGATGCTTAACTGGCTGTGGTGCTCGGATTTGAGATCTCGGTAAAAGCCGAAAAGCTTTTTCCACTTGACCACGGCCAGAGCGGCATTCAGCGCGTTGAGATCAGCGATCTGGATGTTACGGTTATAGTCATCATCGGCCGGCGCGTCCTCGAAAGACACTCGGCTGCGGAAGTGGTCGCGCTTCTGTGCGGTGCTTGTCGGCCGCCTCCTTGGAGCAAGCCTCAAGTGTCTGTGGCTCCCGCCCCAATAGCCGAATTCGACGGTACTAGGTATATGATGAGTCCACTAAATATCCTCCGTTAACGGATTAATACAGGCACCGAACCATACGCTCTCTGATAATGCCGCCATGGCGTGCTGCCTGTGCCAAAGAGGGGCCGGCACGCTTTGAGTGCACAGCAGATTAAGGAGCTTCATATCCCGGCCGAAACCGCAATTTATGGACAAGATTGTTCAGCTTCGCCTCGGCCGAAGGCCTTCTTTCTGACTGAGTGGACAGGTTGAAGGTCGATCACTACCCAGCAAAGTTGAGTCGAAGCGTTTCTGAAACCAGGCCACGCAACTCCAGACAGAAGGAGAGCGAGAAAAATGAGAAAAGCACTCTCACTGTTGTACGCGGTCTTATTTGTTGTCGGCGCGAGTCATGGGCAGACTGTAGTCCAAGCCAAGCAGGACGTGAATCCTGCTATCAGCCAGTTCGTGCTCTATGCCGAGCGAAGCATCAAGCTCTCGGAGCGCAGTCATGTGGATGGCGGTGATGTCGGAGTTCGGACGTCCGCGGCGCCAAAGGAGAAGGAAGCGCAATTGTTCGTCGGGGATCATGCCAAAGGGCGGAACATGTTCGCCCCTTCAATTACGCTCGGACACGACGCGGAAGTCCACGAGGTCTGGACCTACTCGCTGAAAAGTGATCCAGATACGAAACTAGGAACCAAGAACGGTTTCCCCGCCGCGGCGATGCCACCTTTACCGCTGGTAACGGCTTCGGGCAAAGGACTTGATGTCACGGTCAAACAAGGGAAACGCCTCTCCTTGACTCCGGGCACCTATGGTCAGGTGACGCTCGAACTCCACAGCAGACTCGAATTGGCCTCCGGCAGGTACACTTTCACGAGCATACGCATGGAAGAAGGGTCCGATTGGGTCGCTGAGCATGGACCGGTAGATGCGCGGATCGTGCAAGGGTTGTGGATGGCGAGACACGCGACGATAGCGCCGCATATGGTAGATGCCAAGGCTAGAGACTTCACGATCGAGGTTGCTGGAAGCGATCCGACTACCGTTCGAAAAGATTCGCGATTGGCGCCGACGACGGCGGTAAGCATTGCCCAGGAGGCAAAGGTCCATGCGCTGCTCTCGGCGCCTCACGGAACGGTGTGGATGGCCGAGGATATAGAATTGAAAGGGGCGGTCGCGGCGTTTGATATCGTGGTCGGCGCCCGCAGCCGTGCGGAATTTGAAAGCGGCTTCGCGGTAGGGGCGGAGAATCAGCACGGTTCGCAACAACTCCACGGATACTACGGCATCGACGCCGATGCGAACAGCGGTGCTCTGGTAGGCCCTGTCGCGCCAGATACGAACATCTCGCTGGCGGTTGGCCTGCCCATAAGGGACCCGCAAGGATTGAAGACCCTGATCAAACAGGTCTCAGACCCGAAGAGTTCTAGTTTCCGCAAATACCTGACGCCGGCGCAATTTTACGCGACCTACGGCGCCACGGCTTCGGATTATCAAACACTGCAGGACTGGGCAGAGACTTCCAATGGTTTCACGATCGATACCACGTATCCGAATCACCTTCTGCTCAGCGTTACCGGTACTGCGGCACAGATTGAGAAGGCACTCTATGTGAATCTCGTGTACAGGCGGCGGAAAGACGGGACCAATTTCGTTGCGGTCGATCGTGATCCATCGCTCGATTTGACCGTTCCTATCCTGCACATCAGCGGCCTGAACGAGTTGGCGCTCCCTACCCATAGCCAAACCTTCAACGGTACGGGTTATGCGCGATCGTACCGCGCTGCAGATCTCCGCAACGCCTATTTGGGTGTGGGTTCTCCTTGTCAGAAGCTGGACGGTACGGGGCAAGTGGTTGGCATTGTGGAGTGGGACAGTTTTAACAGTGCCGACATAATGGCCTACGACGGCTTGCAAATTCCGCCGATCAACCCTTCGAACGTTAGCCTCGCCACCACGGAAGGAGGCAACCCGCCGCCTGCAGGCGCCATTGAGACTGCGGTCGATATCGAGATGGTGCAGGCGATGGCCCCGAATGCCCAAGTTCGAGTGTTCCAGGGAAACTCCGGGATCACCGGCCATCTCGACGATATTCTGCATGCTATGGCAACGTCGAGCCCTGCACTTAACGTGGTGAGCTGTTCACTAGTATTCGGACGATGTGACAACGCGCAGCAAGCCATTGACGAAATGGCAGCTCAGGGAGTGTCGTTTTTTACGGCTTCGGGCGACTTTGGGGATGTTGGTGACCCGCATAACAACTTAGACATGGACAATCAAACCCTCGTGGGCGGGACGTTTCTTTCGACAAACGGTTTGAGCGCTTTACCTCCCATTTACCCGAGCAATTATTATGCCGGAGAAACAACCTGGAACCAAGGTGGCGCGGCGCAATCGGCAGGCGTGACGGGCGGCGGCATCATGGACGGAAACAACAAGGCCGGCGGCAACATTCTCAACCCTGATAAAGGGTGCCAGTGCTGGCCCCAGCCAGTTTGCTGCGGAGGCGGAGTGCCGATACCTGACTTCCAAGTTGGAGTCAGCATGGCGAATAACGGCGGGTCAACAATATGGCGCAACTATCCAGACGTCTCGATGGCCGCCGCTGTTATGGAGATCGTTTTCAACGACAAGACTCGAGTAGACCAATCTGGTACCAGTTTCGCCGCTCCCTTGTGGGCAGGGTTCACTGCACTGGTTAATCAGCAAAGTCAGCAAAATGGCGGAGGTCCGATGGGTTTCCTCAATCCAACGCTCTACGACATCGGGTTGACCGGCGGATCGGTCAACGATCTTTACTCCGTCTGCTTCCATGACATCAGCGATGGACGGACCAATGCAAACGGCTTCGGCAACGGGTTTACCACTGTGCCTGGCTACGACCTAACAACGGGTTGGGGAACACCTAGTTGCCCGCTAATCAACCAGTTGTCGTCCCCCACCCCCCTCACGCCGAACCAACCGCTCTCTCTCATTGAATTCGTCATCGCCACAGGCGATGACAACTTGCGACCCAATGGCGGGTTCCTCAGCGGCTGCAACGGTACCGGTGCGACCGCCGATGTCTTTCTGCAAAATGGAACCACCTTCACGGTCACTTTGAAGACCAAGGGCACCAGTGAAGGCTGGGCGAACGCGTCAGTCCAAACGCTGGATTTTCCAATACCTCCTTCTGTAAGCCCGCCGTTAACTCAATCGAATGGAATCTCAGGTGTCCGCATCAATATTCAAGAGGACTGGGTTGTCCCTTGTACGCCCGACAATTGGGACCTCGCTAGCCTCGCCGTGTCCCTGTTCAATCCGGGCAGCCCTAAGGTCATCCAACTCAGTCTGAACGGCACATCCACACTGCAAGATGGGAGTACTGGCTTGAACAGATTCAGCTCGTCAGCGGGCAGTTCCGGTTCTGGGCCAAGTGCATGCTTTATGGTCACTTCGGGCACTATCTGCCCATGACGCACTGTCTGCATGGGTGCCTGATAGGCAGGGCAGGCGTGCCATTTTCCGTCGTTGCTTCGATCATCGGCTGGAGTCCTTCTGCTACGGTGCGAATGGCGAGGCGGTACGGCCACATTGGGCAGACAGCGCAGCGACAGGTCGTCAATGCGCTGATCACCGATGTCATAGATCGTATAGATGTTGGGGTGATTAGGGGCAGACGCGGTGTGGATGGTTCCTGCGCGACGTTTCTACTTTTGGGCTTTGCCTAGATTCTGTCTAACCAAAGCAAATAGCGTTCGGCTGCTTCGTCCATCGCTACAAATGTCGATCTCGGCATTTGGGCTAGATCCTCCATTTGTGCCCTATAAATATCGTTGATAGCCTTGAGACGCGCTTCGTGCTCTTCTAAGTTTAGGGCGCTTTGCTGGCTACGGTAGGTGGAGCGGTCAGTCTGGCCAGCCTCCCAAAGAATTCTTTGAATGTCTCTCTTAGCGTCGAATCGAAGCGAGAGTCTTTCGCAGCACCGAGTTATATTCTGTTTTTCTCGCTTCGAATTCAGCGGATTGAACCCAAACGCGCCGTGCTGCCTGTTTTCGATAGAAGATCTCGATTTCCGACCTCCCGTCCTTCGATTGCTGGACACTGACAATCGCGACGACTCCCGCATCGAAATCTGGGATTTTAACGCCGAAGGCAAAACTCAATCGGTCCTGGCTGGGCCCCGGAGATTTGCCAACTCTCTCCGGGGCGCTTACAGCACCGGGCCAGATCGTCGGGACCCTTGCTTACATGTCCCCGGAACAGATGCAGAACATGGACGTTGACGCGCGAAGTGACATTTTTTCGTTTGGCGCGGTGATGTATGAGATGAGCACGGGGCGCCCCGCATTCGACGGAACGTCTCCGGCAAGATTGATTGCCGAAATAGTTCGTGGCGAATCGAAACCTGTGCGGGACATTAATCCGGCAGCGCCCGAAGAGCTGCAGAGAATCATCGGAAAGTCGCTTGAAAAAGATCCGGCGGATCGCTACCAGCGCAGCCGGTACGAATTTCTGGACAGCCATAACCCTTGACCCAACCACACCCTGAGTGAGCGATTTCTGCTACGGCATGAGCGGCCAAAAGAATGTTCCTGAGTCCTCACTCCCTCCTCCCTAGAGGAGGAAAGTGTTACCCATGTGTCCGGTACGAAGTGTTACCTATGTCTCGAGTCGCTCATAACAACCGACGGAATTTGCTCTCCCCGCTTTGCTCGTTGGCTCTGGCGTCGAAAGCCTTTTGCGCTGCGTCAGAAGCTTGGGTGCTGGGCCAATCTCCAGGACCACATCAGGAACGACGTCGATGTGAGGTCGATCGCGGGTTCGGTCGTGCTGTAGGACTGCATGTTGTCCCGATACACCGCCGTTTGCGACGCATTAAACGCGCCATCGTTCCCGTTGAATTTCTTGAAGGTGTCCACTCCGTTTGCCGGGCACAGGATCATGCCGGTAACCACGCCTGAGGTGGCAGCACTGGCCGGACCTTCGGCAGCCGCACCCCAAAGTACCGGCGTGCCGCCGGAAGTTCCATCCTGCGCGCCCGCCAGGTTCGCGACCTGATGTTGAATGCAATTCGGGAACGTGCTCCCGTCGCCTACGATAAAAGACGAGCCCCAGGCATTCGTACCCAAGATGTTGGCCAACCATCTCTGCGAATAGGTGTCGTAGCTCTTGTTCTGCGTCAAGTAGTGCGCCTCACTGGCCATCACTGACAGACCGGCGCCGTGGGAGGTGAGGTCACCGGAATTCCATTCGTATCCAAGACCCCAGGGATCTGTGCCGGCTTGGGTGATCGCATCCGACACTTGCTGGAGGAATTGCTGTCGAATGCCCGACTGCGAAATCGCCAAGCCGCTCGGATTGCCCGCCATTTCCAGCGCCCGGTACAGTTCGAAATGTGCCAGGCCGCTAACGTCGTACAGGTTGAGGGTGTCTGTGAACCCCGCATCGTAGACATTCGTGACGTAGTTCTTGGCAAAATGGGCCGCTTGCCGCAGGTAGTCCATGGGATTCGTGTGCGGCAACCCGGCCGGCAAATCTTCGGCACCCCTGGCACACTGCAGCGCGAAGTACAGTTCGGTTGCGCCGAGCTCCATGTCATCTTCCCAGACGTCTTCGGGGTAGCCGTCGAAGGGAGCAATGGTCAGCAGACAATTTGCGCACGAGCCTGAACCCACCGTAGGCGCGGGGTCCGGATACGAGGTATTGGCGAGCGCAAAAATGTCTTCTGCATTCTTGAGGCACTTATTTGCCAGCGCAGGATTCGTGGTGTGGTTGAGCTGGTAGCACAGCGCAAAGTCCGCCGCCAAACGGCCCGCCAAATTCGGGCTGATGGGCGAATCCGCAGGGGCTGCGAGATAGACCGGACGATAGCAGATGAAAAACGTAGTGAACGGATCGCAAGGCTGCGGATCTCCGGGTTGTTCGAAATTGTCGGCTGCCTGGGGCAAGGTCCAGATGTCGTACTCGCTGATTAAGCAGTAAGGCGTCTCATACGTTCCGCCACAGTTGCCGGTGGCCGAACTGGGGTCGCCCTCGCCGTAGTAATCCCAGTCTTGCGAGTTGTCCACCTGGTAGTACAGAGTTTGCGTCTGGTCATTCCACATCTTCATAAGCCAGTTGATCCCAAACGCCGCTTCCTTTGTGAAGTCGGAGGAAACCGGGGCGCCTGGTCCGCTGTTGCCCGCGAAGGAAACAGCACCTGGTGGTGTGGGAGGATTCACTTGAGCGTACGCTCCCATCTGGTTCGGAAAGTCGCGAATGCCTATCTGCATCAGCGCTGCCGTATAGCTCGTGGTTTCGACGTATTTTTCATAGTCGCCGGCGTCCCACCATCCTCCGGACGCATCGATATTCGGAAGGTTCGCGGACACTAAGGGCGTCGCAGGCGGCACGTTGTCGTTGAAGTCGTTGGCGTCGAACGGAGGAGTTTCGTAAACATGCGCTTTGGCGTCCTTCAGGTGCCCGGGCTCGGTGCGGAGCGCATTGGGCACAAAGTTCGCTCCATCGCGCTCGGTTTCATAAAAAAATAAAGTGTTCAGAAGCAGGCCGGAATAGAGCGCCTCCGGATAATCTACAGCGAAGCGCGACGAAGTTGCCGCTAGAGGCCCGGAAACCGAAATCGTGTAGAGATCCCCGCCCGGAACCGCGAAGTCGAGCGCGTAAACGTCGTACGTTTCCTGCTTGCTGTGGCTCCAGGTGCCCAGCAAAGCCCCGACCGGGGCCGAATACGCGGTGGCGCCTTTCGAGTTGAGCACCTTAAAGCTCGCTCCTTTTTCCGCCGCGGTGGACATCAAATACGCTCGAAACGGCGTCGCGCCTGTCTCGTAGCCTACTTGACTTACGCGGACGTAGGCAGACTGCGCTCGCGCCGGCGATGTACCCGCAAACAACGCGAGTATCAGGCCGGCAACGGGAAGGAGTCGAAGGGGACCGGAAAGGCGGGAGTTGGAAGTGAACATGGCTTCCTCCTTGGCCGCGGGGGCTGGCCTTATTAAACGCGTTTAATACCGGGGAATTCTGCTCCTGTGCTCTTAGAGTGTCAAGGGAAGGCTTGAAATTCTCACCGATCATGCGATTTGGCGTGGCGGCCGTGACGTCGCGTGCCCGGCGCCGCCTCGCCATCGTTCGTTCTGTGTATCGGTAGCCCGGAAGAAATGGCAAAATGCCGTGGCTGGGATCGTTCGACGAAGAATCTCCAACCATGCGCCTGTTTCCCGACGAGCGGCTCAACGCCGATATCTTGCACGGCCGGATTTCAGTTCAGGTCGTTGAAACGTGAGAAATAAATTTGCGACGTTGCAGCTCTCCCAGCGATTTTATCTGGACGAGAATTGGCCCGATCATTCTCGCCTTTCTACTATGCGGTTGCCGGCTTTGGCAAACCAAGCCTGAACCTTCGATCGAATTCAGCAGGGTCCCAGTGGCAGCGGAGGGTGGTCCGGACAAGCTCGACATTATCGAAGGGCGGGTGATCGGCGCGCATCCTGGGCAGGAGATCGTTTTGTACGCTAAGAGCGGAACCTGGTGGCTTCAGCCCACGGTGGGCGAGCCATTCACAGAGATTCGCTCGGACGCTACGTGGACCAATTCGACGCATCTTGGAACGCAGTATGCCGCCTTGCTCGTCGAGCCCGGATTTCGTCCCAAAACTCGGTTGAAAGAACTGCCGCCTCGAGGCGGCGGCGTGACCGCTGTAGCCCTCGCCGAGGGCGTACAAACTGGAACCGCCGTTTCGAAGAGTCTGCAATTTAGCGGATACGATTGGAGAATCCGGAATGCTCCTAGCGACCGCGGCGGCCTCAATAATTACGATGCGGGCAACGCGTGGACGGATTCGCGCGGAGCCCTGCATCTCCGTATCGCCAGAACGTCCGGCCAATGGACGTGCGCGGAAGTCACCTTGACGCGCAGTCTGGGCTACGGATCGTATTCCTTTGTCGTACAGGACACCTCAAGCCTGGAGCCTGCCGCCGTTTTCAGTATGTTTACGTGGGACTACGGAGGGAAGGAGCAGAACAATCGCGAAATGGATATTGAAGTCTCGCGCTGGGGCGATCCGGCTAGCAAAAATGCCCAATATGTGGTCCAACCTTTTTATGTTCCCACAAACGTCGCGCGATTTACGGTGCCTTCGGGAGTGCTGACGCATTCGTTCCGCTGGGAACCGGGGCGAGCGTCGTTTCGGACCGTGCGGGGGGCAGACCGCATTGCGGATACACGGGTTGTTGCCGTACACGTTTTCACGTCCGGAGTCCCATCCCCAGGTATTGAGTCCGTCCGCATGAATCTATACATTTTCCAGAAAGCAAAAAACCCGCTACAACACGGAGCCGAGGTTGTCATCGAAAAATTCGAATACCTTCCGTGAGCGAAGGATCGGACGCCGCTGCTTGTATGACTGGATCTTGGCGGTCCTGGTAGTCGTGTGTTTCGTGAACACGGCAGATGCGTTGGATGCAAACGAAGCCATATCCCAGTACCTACGCGACCAATGGGGTGCCGAAGAGGGTTTTCCCGGCGGAACGGTTTACGCGATCGCCCAGACCCCGGACGGATATTTATGGATCGGCACGGAGAACGGCTTGGTTCGCTTCGATGGAGTGAACTTCGTTCTATTGGAGAAGGGGAACTCAGGAGTATTTCCCAAGGGACCCGTTCTGGGCCTAGTTGCGGACGCCGAAGGAAGCTTGTGGATTCGACAGCAAGGTCCTAGCTTGCTGCGTTACCGGGAAGGAGAATTCGAGGACCTCTCCCGGCTTTTCGAGCACCGGGAAACCGGTTTCACTGCGATGTCTCTAGGGAGATATGGTGAAGTTCTGCTTTCGGGCCTTGTGAACGGGCCAGTCCGTTTCCGAGCGGGCAAATTTCAGACCCTTGCCGGAGAGGTAGGGCTGCCGAACGTTCTAGCGATTTCGCTGGTGGAATCGGCCGCCGGTGAGATCTGGATGGGTACGCGGGACGCAGGCCTGTTCTACGCGGGTGGAAGCCAGGTCCTGAGCGTGGTACAGGGCCTGTCCGACAAGAAAATCAACTCTCTTCTATCCACGGACGGCCCAGAGTTGTGGATCGGTACCGACGATGGCATTGTGCGATGGAACGGGCGCGAATTCTCCCGGCCCAGTGTTTCCCCTGCGCTCGACCATGTACAGGTCCTCGTAATGATCAGGGACCGCCAATCGAACATTTGGGTGGGGACATCTGCCGGTCTCTCACGGCTCAACGCCGGAGGCGTTTCTTCGTTGGAGCAAAGCGAGCGGCGGTCAACCGGGCCAGTAACGGCACTGTTTGAGGATCGCGAGGGAAATCTTTGGGTTGGAACTACGCAAGGTATCGAACGTCTTCGCAACAGCATGTTTACGACCTATTTCGGACTGGGTGCGCTGCCGTCGCAAAACAACGGACCGATCTTCGTCGACTCCGATAACCGCACGTGGTTCGCTCCTTTGGACGGTGGGCTGTACTGGCTCAAAGAAGGACACGTTGGCCGCGTCACAAATTCCGGATTGCGCGACGATGTGGTCTATTCGATATCGGGAGGCAAGCGCGAGTTGTGGATCGGCCGACAGAGTGGCGGTCTGACCTATCTGCGCCACGAAGGAAATTCGTTCACCGGTAAGACTTACACCCAAGCAGACGGGCTCGCGCAGAACAGCGTTTATGCAGTTCATCAGAATCGGGATGGCACCGTATGGGCGGGCACCCTTAGCGCTGGCGTCAGCAATTTCCGGAACGGGAAGTTCACCACGTATACCACCGCGAATGGGTTAGCGTCGAACACGATTGCCTCGATCGCCGAAGCTTCCGATGGAACGATGTGGTTTGGAACACCCAACGGCCTGAGCGCCTTTTCGAAAGGGAAATGGAGAAGCTATACCAGTGAAGACGGCCTGCCGCCAGGGACTGTGAACTGCCTGTTACAAGACGCGGCTGGCGTGCTGTGGATCGGAACCGAAAATGGGCTAGCCTTCACCACGTCGGACAGCATCCAGATCCCTCGCGAAGTGCCAGAGTCCCTGCGCGAGCAAATCTTTGGAATCGAGGAGGACAAGACCGGCTCGCTGTGGATAGCAACTTCGAATCACGTGCTGAAAGTCGATCGTGAAAAACTGCTCAGTCTTACCGTCACTGGCGTGGATGTGCGGGAATACGGACTTGCAGACGGACTCCGTGGCTTGGGAGGCGTCAAACGGCATACGTCCGTGGTCAAAGATTCGCTCGGACGGATTTGGTTTTCGACCAATCGCGGTATTTCCTTCATCAGTCCCTCGTCCATGATGGAAAATTCCGCACCGGCCTTGGTTCACGTCGAGGGAATTTCCGCAGATGGACGGCAATTCCATTTGGAAAAGGTGATTCACATTCCCGCTCCTCATCAGAGGATCATGCTTAGCTATTCAGGTCTGAGTCTCTCGGTTCCTGCACGGGTGAGGTTCAAGTACAAACTGGACGGCTTCGATCCTGGCTGGAGCGAGCCCACCGCCGCGCGCGAGGTGAGCTATACCAACCTCGCTTCCGGTTCGTATCGATTTCACGTGGTCGCCAGCAATAGCGACGGTATTTGGAATGGTTCGGAATCTACTGTTGTCTTTGAAATCGATCCGGAGTTCTGGCAATCATGGTGGTTCCGGCTCTCCAGCATATTGATCGTCGCGCTTGCGATTCTGATGTTCTTTCGGCTGCGGGTGCTGAGATTGACAAAGCAAATGAACATGCGCTTTGAAGAACGCCTCGCGGAACGCACCCGCATAGCACAGGAGTTGCACGACACCCTGTTGCAGGGCTTTCTGAGCGCCTCCATGCAGTTGCATGTCGCGAATGATATTCTCCCCATGGATTCGCCCGCGAAACCTTTTGTCGGGCGGATTCTCGATTTGATGGGACGCGTTATCGATGAGGGCCGGAACGCAGTCCGCGGGCTCCGTCTACCCAAGAGCGAATCTGAAGATCTCGAACAGGCATTTTCGCGAATTCCCCAAGAGATCGCGGTCGGAGAAGGAATAGATTATCGCGTCTTCGCGGAAGGAGAAGCGCGCCCGTTACGCCCTGCGGTCCGCGAGGAAATATACTGGATCGGCCGGGAAGCAGTGGTAAACGCCCTCCGCCACTCCCGGGGGAGCAAGGTCGAAGTCGAAATCGAGTATTCGCCCGGGCACTTGCGACTTCTCGTACGCGACAATGGCAGCGGCATCGACCCTCAGGTCGTCGGCGCGGGACGCGACGGGCACTGGGGCTTATCGGGCATGCGCGAGCGCGCCGATCGAATTGGCGCTAGACTCCGAGTCTTGAGCGGTACCTCTGCTGGAACAGAGATTGAATTGTCCGTACCCAACCACATCGTCTTTCGGTTCCCGTCTTCAGACCGCAGATGGAGATGGCTCTCGAAGCTAAAGCTTCGAATGTTGTCGGAAGACCAGCCCAAGGCGGAAAGCGAGAGACAAAATGAACAAGCAAGCGCCCATCCGCATTCTCAGCGTCGATGATCACCCTTTACTACGGGAGGGACTCGCTGCGGTCATTAACAACCAGCCGGACATGCAGGTGATTGCCCAGGCGGCAAACGCGAAAGATGCCGTTGAGCAATACCGCAAGCACAACCCTGACGTCACGCTCATGGACCTTCGACTTCCGGACCAAAGCGGAATCGATACGCTGGCCGCCATTCGAGCGGACTTCCCGGACGCGCGCATCATCATGCTGACAACGTTCGAAGGCGATGTGGAAATCAAGCGTGCGCTGGAGGCCGGCGCCCGAGGCTACTTACTCAAAAGCATGCCCCCCAAAGAATTGGTTGACGTTATTCGTCAAGTGCATGCGGGGCAAAAGCGGATCCCTTCCCAGTTGGCCGCGCAACTCGCTGAGCACATGAGCGACGAAGGCCTCACCGATAGGGAGGTTGAAGTCCTCGGCCAAATCGCCGGCGGAAATCGGAATCGGGATATCGCCGAACGCCTCTTCATTTCCGAAGAAACCGTGAAAGTCCACATCAAGCACATCATGGAGAAGCTCGGCGCAAGCGATCGCACCCAAGCAGTGGCCATCGGTGTGCGCCGCGGAATCATCCAGCTTTAACGGTCACATTCCGGATCTGAACGCCATACCTCGAAAGTGGCATGCAAAGATACCGGAATGTTGGGTTTCACCACCAGCCAGTCTCGCTGTACCGTCCTTCGTTAAGTCTAAGGACTCTCCAGGGAGATTGCACTGCAAAGGCTATTTTCCACATTTCCTGGCGGATGGCCGGGAGCAGCGCTATTGTTGCTGCGAGTAACAATTGGTATCGAAGCAGTGGTGCAGGGACTGTTCTATTTGTCTCTTGGCAGCGCTTGGACTTTGGGGGCTCTGTTTTCCTGCCTACTGCTGGCAATGGATGGTGCTTGCCTCCTCATTGGATTTCTCACTCCGGTTGCAAGCATTTTGGTTGCCGTCGCTACGATTGGTACCGCCATATCTTGGTTTCCACCGCCGGCAGAGAATCTCTTTGACAGCAAGTTAGTGTCCATCGAGATGATCGTTATGGCTGCCGCAGTGGCCCTAATGGGCCCGGGGGCCTTCTCACTGGATGCACGTCTGTTCGGGCGACGCGAAATTGTAATCCCCCCCCTGCATCGCGGACCTGAATCCTGATTTTGTTGCTGCCGTGCTTGTCGCTTGCCGCGGAATTCTTGCTTCCCGTCGACGTGTCAATATCTCGAAAGTGGTATTCCAAAGCAGCCCTGGAGTGTTAGCCAAAAAGCATTCTATTGCGTGATGTTTTCTTCGCGGTCGCCTTGCAAAATCCCTTCTACGTTGGCACTTGATTCGGCATCGCACCAAATCTAGGCGATGCAATCTGGAGGACTTAGTCGTGGCGAGCATTTCCTGTTCTTTAGCATCCGCAGGCGATCGGTTCAGCAGCGCTCAGGCGGCATCCGAGGCGCACCTGGTGTACGAAGCGAAGAGAGGGCATCAAGGCGCTCTTGGAGAGCTTTGCGAGCGCCACTTTCAAAAATTATTTCGTACCGCGCTTCGCATTACCAGAAATCGCGAAGACGCCGAAGATGCGCTTCAAGACTCCTTCCTGAGCGCCTTTGTTCACATACGGAAGTTCGATGGCCGGTCGAGCTTTTCCACTTGGCTCACGCGCATTGCCATCAATTCCGCCCTGATGAAGCTTCGCAAGAACCGCGCCTGCCGTGAGATCTCTATCGATGACCCGGTCGATATCGGTGAAGAGCAGGTGCACTGCGAACCTGCGGACAGCTCTCCGGACCCTGAAGCGCGTTGCGCGCAACGCGAACGCGCAAACATGATCTCCGGGGCAGTGCACCGCTTGCGCCCGGCCATCCGGCAAGCGGTGGAAATTCGACATTTGCAAGAATTTTCCATCAAGGAAACAGCACAAGCTTTGGGAATCTCCGTGGAAGCGACCAAAGGGCGTCTGTTTCATGCCAGGGCCGCGCTACGCAAAGCGTCCCGGCGGAGCGCCATCGGGCAACTTCGCGGCCGCCGGCAGCGCGAGCTTTTCTGGACGCGCCATGAGGCGCAACACCAGACTTCGTGCTAGTTACGCGTGTTCGCGGAAGAGCCGGCAGTGGTTGGCGCTGGGCTAATCCGAAGGGCGCTGGAGTTCACAAGAACTAGGACGAAGAGGGAAACATGGCAACGATCAGAATGAAAGACGGCACTGAGATTTATTACAAAGACTGGGGTACCGGGCAGCCCGTGGTCTTCAGCCACGGCTGGCCGTTGAGCGCGGACGCGTGGGAAGACCAAATGCTTTTCTTAGCCGACCGTGGCTACCGTTGTATCGCACATGACCGCCGCGGCCATGGCCGGTCCAGCCAGCCCTGGGATGGCAATGAAATGAACACGTACGCGGACGATCTCGCGGCCCTGGTCGAGGCTCTCGATCTGAAAGGCGCGACTCATGTTGGTCATTCCACCGGTGGCGGCGAGGTAGCCCGCTATATCGGCCGCCACGGCACCAGGCGGGTCGCCAAAGCGGTGCTCATCAGCGCGGTGCCCCCGCTGATGCTGAAAACGCCCGCAAATCCTGCTGGATTGCCTATCGAGGCGTTCGATCAGCTCCGGTCTGCGGTGCTCCATGACCGCTCACAGTTCTTCAAGGATCTCAGCGCGCCGTTCTATGGCGCCAACCGTTCCGGTGCCAGGGTTTCGCAGGGTTTGCGCGATTCATTCTGGCTTCAGGGAATGATCGCGGGCCACAAGGCCTGCTACGACTGCATCAAAGCCTTCTCCGAGACCGACTTCACCGAAGATCTCAAAAAGTTCGATGTCCCAACACTCATCCTCCACGGCGAGGACGACCAGATCGTGCCGATCGCCGCGGCGGCGCTCCAATCCTCGAAGCTCGTCAAGGGAGCCACGCTGAAAATCTATCCGGGTGCCCCACACGGCATGCCCTCGACCTTGAAGGAGCAGATCAATGCTGATCTCCTGGCCTTCCTCCAGCGTGCCAAACAAGCGTCGGCCTGACGTGCACCGGTCTAAAGTTGATCTGACGTTTTCTGCGAGTGGGCGGCGTGTTCGTTCACTTCACGGCGGATCGCGAACTTCCGGGCACCAATAAATCCGACGACGAGAAAGCTTGGGGAAAAGGAGAACAGAATGATCCTAGGTGCATTTACTCTGTTTCATGTCTTGTTGAGCTTGGCGGGAATCATCTCAGGATTCGTGGTGGCGTTCGGTCTGCTCACAGCAAAACGGCTCGAAGGGTGGACGGCCGTCTTTCTGTGGACCACGGTGGCCACCCAGCGCGACCGGGTTCCTGTTCCCGTTCCATCGCTTTCTGCCGTCTCACGCTCTCGGCATTCTTTCGTTAATCGTTCTGGCGGTGGCGTTCTATGCGCGCTATACACGTCAGCTCGCTGGTGCGTGGCGGCGCACTTACGCGGTTACCGCGATGATCGCCCTCTACCTGAATGTTTTCGTCTTGGTCGCGCAGCTCTTCATGAAAGTGCCGGCCCTCAAGGCGTTAGCACCAACGCAGTCGGAGCCGCCGTTTAAGATGACCCAACTTGTTGTCTTGGCGATCTTCGTCGTGCTCGGTGTTTTCGCGACGCTCCGGTTCCGCAACGAGCAACTCCGCGCGCTCTAGGGAGATATCTCCGGCTCGTCACCCCCTGGTGAGGTGCAGCGGGACCAGTTGAGAAGTGGACTCCATAGCGTTAAAGTGCATTTCTGTTTCGACACCGCAGTCGCTCTGTAGCTGTATCCAAGAGTTCCGATGCCGTGAAGTTTGCGCCATCCGGATTCGAAAGTGAGAGCCTCAAATCCAACGGCTTGACTGCGGTTTCAGCCAATGGTTTTGAGGGCCTACACAAATCTGAGCGCTGACACAGTGGACGCGGGAATCCGAATCAGATCGATCCTTAGCTTGAGGGCGTGCTGCCGGGGGAAAACATGAACACACTTTCAAAATACAAATTCTGGATTGGCGGAGCATTTTGCTTGCTCGTCATCGGTTTGGTTCTTGGAGCGCTACGCCCAAAGCGCGTATCGGGAGCGCAGCCGAGCGCTTCGCCGGACGTAGAGGTCGTGCAAGTAGAGCAGAAGGATGTTCCGATTTATGGCGAATGGATCGGTACGCTGGACGGATTCTCCAACGCCGACGTCCGAGGACAAGTCACCGGCTACCTGATGAGGCAAGGCTACCAGGAAGGTGCTTTCGTCAGGAAAGGTCAGTTGTTGTTCGAGATTGACCCTCGTCCCTTTCAGGCGGCGCTTGACCAGGCGCTCGGACAGCTGGCACAGGCCAAGGCTGCGCTCGCCAACGCCCAGGCAGTGCAAGGCCGGACCGAACTCGACGTAAAGCGTTACACCCCGCTTGCGAAGGAGCAAGCCGCCAGTCAACAGGATCTCGACAACTCCGTCCAGAACAACTTGGCAGCCGAGGCAACGGTGGCCACGGCCGAAGCGCAAATCAAGACGAGCGAGGCTGCCGTCGAAACGGCCAAGATCAACCTGGATTTCACCCGGCTCATCGCACCCATCGACGGCATTGCCGGGCAAGCTCAGCTTCAAGTAGGCGCCCTGATTAGTCCGGGCAGCGGCCCGGTGACCTCGGTCTCCACCCTCGATCCCATTAAGGTTTATTTCACCGTGGGGGAGCCGCAGTACCTCGCCTGGAGAAAACGGTTCCCGACAGAGACTACGCGTCAGGCGGCAGACAAGAATCTGCGCCTTGAGCTCATTTTGGCCGACGGCTCAACCTACGACCATACGGGCACATTCTACTTTGCGGACCGCCAAGTCAATGAGGGTACGGGAGCAATTCGCATCGCCGGATTATTTCCTAATCCCGGGAATGTTCTGCGCCCTGGAGGCTACGGCAAAGTTCGCGCGGTCATCCGCGTCGAGCCGAACGCGCTGCTTGTACCCCAGCGCGCCGTCACCGAGCTGCAAGGTGGCTATCAAGTGGCGGTGGTGGACAAGGAAGACAAAGTAAGTATCCGGACGGTCAACGTGGGCGATCGTTTCGGCGCTCAGTGGATCATCGCACAAGGACTAAAGCCGGGTGAACACGTGGTTGCCGAAGGCGTGCAGAAGGTCCGCCCGGGGATGCAGGTGAAGCCCAAGCCATTTGTCGCGGGAAATCAGGAGAGGTAATCCTATGTCAAAGTTCTTTATCAATCGCCCTATCGTCGCCATGGTGATCTCCATTGTCATGGTAATTGTTGGTTCGATCACCATTCTGAGCTTGCCGGTCGCGCAGTTTCCCAACATCGCTCCGCCGGAGATTCAAATCCTGGCCACCTACGTCGGCGCGGACGCCCAAACCCTGGAACAAGCCGTCGCGACGCCCATCGAGCAGCAGATGAGCGGCGTAGACAACATGAATTACATGTATTCGCTGAATGCCACCGGCAATTCGACCACCAGCCTGATTGTGGACTTTGACGCCAAAACCGATCCGAACACCGATTACATTCTGGCGCAAAGCCGTGAAACGTTGGCTGCTTCTCAGCTTCCCGTGGACGTCACCAACTACGGAGTCACGGTCCGAAAGTCGGTAACTGCTCCTCTGACTCTGATCGCGGTGTACTCGCCGCATGGAACGTACGACGCCAACTTTTTGGCGAATTATGCCTACATCAATCTTACCGATCCCATCCTGCGTTCGCCGGGCATTGGCAACGTTCAGGTATTCGGCTCCGGCCAATATGCGATGCGCTTGTGGGTAAAGCCCGACCAGTTGGCCAAGCTGGGCGTCACCGTCACGGAAATCGTCAACGCCATTCAAGCGCAGAACACCGTTAACCCGGCCGGAAAGGCGGGAGGCGAACCGGCGCCCAAGGGCCAGGAATTTACCTACTCGGTTCTCGCCCAAGGCCGCCTGGTATCCCCGGAGGAATTCGGACAGATCGTCGTCCGCGAGACGCCCGACGGAGGCACCGTCCGGGTTCGTGATGTCGCTCGAATCGAACTGGGTTCCCAAGACTACAGCGTCGCTGGACGTCTCAATGGGAAGCCGAGCGCCGTCATCGCCACCTACCAACTACCAGGCTCGAATGCGGTGGATGCAGCCGCTGGCGTCAATAAGCTTATGGCGAAAATGAAGGAGCGCTTCCCGGAAGACTTGGACTACGTCGTCGCTCTGGATACCACCCGCTCGGTGACCGAAGGCATGAAGGAAATCGTGGTGACCCTCGTGATCGCCCTCGCGCTCGTAATTCTGGTGGTCTACATATTCTTGCAAGGCTGGCGCGCCACCTTGATTCCGCTCCTCGCCGTGCCCGTCTCGCTGGTGGGAACGTTCATACTCTTTCCGGTCTTCGGTTTCTCCGTCAACACGCTTTCCCTGTTCGGCCTCGTGCTCGCGATTGGTCTTGTGGTGGACGATGCGATCGTGGTGGTTGAAGGTGTTGAGCGCCACATCGAGGAGGGCATGACGGCCAAGGACGCCGCGTTGAAAGCCATGGAAGAACTTTCCGGCCCGGTTGTCGGCATCGCTCTGGTCCTCTCCGCCGTCTTCGTGCCGACCGCCTTCATTCCCGGAATCACTGGCAAGCTCTACCAGCAATTCGCCGTTACCATCGCGATCTCCGTTCTGCTTTCCGCGTTCAATGCCCTCACGCTCAGCCCTGCGCTCGCCGCTCTGCTGCTCAAGCCAAAGACGCCGAGCCGGGGATTGCTGCAACGATTCTTCGATTGGTTTAATCGCACATTCGAGCGTGTCACTGACGGTTACGTGAGTTGGAGCGCGGTTCTGGTCCGCAAGACCGCCGTCGTGGTTGTGTTGCTCATTCTCTTTTGCGTGGGAGGTGGCTTTTTTGCCAGCCGAATTCCCTCGAGTTTCCTTCCAGACGAAGATCAGGGCTACGCCTACGTCAACGTGCAATTGCCGAACGGAGCTTCGCTGGAACGCACCACCGCCGTTACCGCCGATGTGGAAAAAATCCTCATGAATACCCCCGGAGTTCAAAAAGTCACCACCTTCGTCGGTTTTAGTCTGCTCAGTTTCGTTCGCACCAGCTACAACTCCACCTTTTTCGTCACCTTCAAGCCTTGGGACGAACGCACCACACGCGCCGAGCAATTTCAATCGCTCAAGGCACATCTGAACCAGCAGTTGAGCAAGTTGCCTACGGCAGTTGCCTTCGCGTTTTCGCCGCCAGCCATTCCGGGTGTCGGTACCGCGGGCGGGTTCACCTTCATTCTCGAAGACCGCTCGGGCAGCGATATTCAGTTCCTCTCCAAGAACTTAAACACTTTTCTTGACGCCGCCCGAAAGCGGCCGGAAATCGCCAGCCTCAGCACTACGTTTTTGGCCAGTGTCCCGCAAGAGTTTATCGAAGTAGACCGCGACAAAGTGCTGAAACAAGGTGTGGCCCTCAACGATGTGTATCGCACCATTCAGGCCTTCATGGGCGGCTATTTCATCAACTATTTCAATCGCTTCGGCCGCCAGTGGCAGGTCTATGTCGAAGCGGAGAACGGAGACCGCGCCAACCCAGAAAACGTTGGGCAGTTCTATGTCCGCAACAACAAAGGAGACAACGTCCCCCTTTCCACTCTGACCACCATAAAGCCGCGCCTCGGCCCGGAATTTACCTTGCGCTTCAACGAATACCGTTCCGCGCAGCTCAACGGGAGCGCCGCGCCGGGCTTCAGCGCCGATCAGGCCACCGCCGCCCTCGAGGACGTCTTCAAGCAGACCATGCCCCGTGAGATGGGCTTTGACTATTCGGGCATGTCCTTCCAGGAACAAAAAGCGCGCGAAGGTGTGCCCGCCCCGGTGATCTTTGGACTATCGTTGCTCTTCGTCTTTCTGATTCTCGCGGCGCTCTATGAAAGCTGGACGCTGCCTTTCAGCGTTCTCTTGAGCACCCCCGTGGCGATTTTTGGAGCTTTTGGAATTCTTTTGTTGCGCCGTTTTTTGCTGGGGATTTTTCTCCCGCCCTATTTGGTTCAGATCGAGACCGATGTCTATTCGCAAATTGGGTTGGTTATGCTTATCGGCCTAGCCGCCAAAAACGCGATTTTAATCGTCGAGTTCGCCAAGGACGAGTTCGAAAAGGGAAAGCCTCTGGCGGACGCCGCGCTCGAAGGAGCCCGGCTGCGTCTGCGGCCGATTTTGATGACCTCGTTCGCGTTCATTCTTGGTTGCGTGCCGCTGTGGACTGCCAGTGGTGCCGGAGCAGTTGCCCGCCAGATCATGGGCACTACCGTGATCGGCGGAATGCTGGCCGCCAGCTTGATCGGCATCTTCTTCGTACCCGGTATCTTCTACCTGGTGGAGAAATGGTCAGGCGCCGGCAACGAGCCTGCCTCGGGAACTCTACCGGCACAGTCCGCCCCGGTACCGGCGGACTGAGATGGACGAGTCCGGGAAAGGGGCACCACGCGGACCACGCGTGTGCGAAACACGTGCAGCGAGGCAATCGATGAGAAAACTACCGCCATTCACGTTGGCCATTATGGTTTCAAGTTTAGTCGCTGGGTGCGCCGTCGGCCCGAACTACCATCGACCGGCCGTTCCAACTCCCGCGGCCTACCGTGACCTGAGCGACAACTCACAGGTCCCCGCTCAAACGGCGTCCTATGCCGATCTTCCTTGGTGGCAGGTCTTCGAGGACCCCCAATTACAAGAGCTGATCCGCACCGCCTTGAAGCAAAACTACGACTTGCTGCTGGCGACCGAGCGCATCAACGCAGCTCGTGCCCAGGTCACCGTGACGCGTTCCAGTCTATTTCCACAGGTCCAAGGGGACGGCACTTTCCAAGGCGGAAAAGAAGGCACTTTCCAAACCAAGTACAATTTTCTGAGTCTGACCGCCGACGCAGCGTTCCAGTTGGACTTCTTCGGCAAGTTGCGTCGCGCGACACAGGCCGCGCGCGCACAACTCCTGGCAACCCAGGATGCCCAGCAGACGGTTATATTAACGCTCGTGAGCGATGTGGCCAGCGACTATTTCGCGCTCTTGCAACTTGACCTTCAACTCCAGATCACCCACGACACTATCAAGACCCAGGAAGATTCCGTGAAGCTCAACAACCTTCGCGTCCAGCACGGAGTAGCGACAAAGCTCGACGTTTTACAGGCGCAGCAAGTTCTCGATTCCGCAAATGCTACCGTTCCAGACCTGGAGCGGCAGATCGCGCAGGAGGAAAATGCCATAAGCATTCTCCTTGGCAACTACCCCCAGGCCGTGCCACGCGGGCACCCCCTGGTTGAGCAGCCGCTTCCTCCCGAAGTGCCACCGGGTCTGCCTTCCTCGTTACTGGAGCGCCGGCCTGATATTCGCGAGGCCGAACAAATCCTGGTCGCCGCGAACGCCGAAATCGGGGTCGCCAAAGCGCAGTTCTTCCCGCAAATCTCCCTGACCGGCTCGGGTGGCGGGGCCTTCGGAAGGAGCAGCGCATTCTCCGGCCTAATGAGCTCCCAGGTTGGAATCTGGTCCTATGGCGCCCAGGTGAGCCAGCCCATTTTCACAGGCGGAGCTCTTCGCGGAAATCTGCGCCTAGCCGAGTCGCAGCATCAACAAGCGCTGATCGCCTACCGGCAAGCGATTCAGCAGGCGTTCGGGGATGTATCCGACGGGCTGATCGCCTATCAGAAATTCCATCAGGTCCGGGTTCGCGAAGAGGACAGCGTCGCGGACTTGCAGGAGTCCGTGCGCCTCTCCAATATGCGCTATAAGGGTGGCACGACCACCTATCTCGAAGTCCTGGACGGCCAACGGTCGCTCTTTACCGAGGAACTCACACTCGCCCAGGCCCGTGGCACCGAGTACCAGAGTCTCGTGCAACTTTACAGGGCACTTGGCGGAGGCTGGCAGCAATAGTCAGTGAACATCGCCGCGCTCAGGAAAAGTCGGCGCAAACGTCAGCGCCGCTGCAAGGCATTCGGTAGTTTCGCGGTGCAACGTCGTGATCGCGAAGCTACCGTCTTCTTCATTTCCACCATTCCTGATGGCCCCCGAGTGTGAACGTGACCCCGGTTCGAATCGTGAACGGTAAGTGCGTGCTGGTTACGGATATCAGCCTCGGCGAGTTTGCTGATCCGCCCGCGGGAGACCGCTCTGACATTTTCGCGCGCTGTGATTCTAGTCGGTACCACCGGTATGCTCGCCGCTGGTATAGACGTCTGCTCCTGTCTCCCGTAAGGCCGCGACAGGATCAAGATCTTTCTCTGTCGCGCCCTCGGATATTCCCATTTGCGTTGGACACGATTTCTTGTCGCAATGCCATGGCGGACCGTTATGATAATCGCATAGATGACCGCCCGACCCGGAAAATCGCTGGCCCCAGCAGTAGTGACGCTAATCGCAGTTTTGACGCTCTCTGGAGCGGCATGCAAGTTCACCGCCTCGGCTCAGGTAAATAAAGCCCCGATTCATTTTTCGTTCCACCCGATTGCTTTTTCTCTCGATAGCTCCGAAACGCCGCAAAGACACGCGCCGGAAACCATGGCGGGAGGCGTCGCGATCTTCGACTATAACAACGACGGCAACCTGGACATTTTTTTCACCAACGGCGCGGACATCGTCAGCTTGCAGAAAACTTCGCCGAAATATCGCAATCGTCTATTTCGAAACAATGGCGACGGTACGTTTACCGATGTGACCGAGCAAGCCGGACTCGCGGGGACCGGATATGACGTCGGCGTGGCCATCGGCGATTACGACAACGACGGCTTTGACGACATTTTTGTTGCCGGCGTTCATCGCAACACTCTCTATCACAACAACGGCAATGGAACGTTCACCGACGTAACCGCTAAAGCGGGCCTGGCTCAGCCTGACAAGGAGTTCGGGCCGTTGTGGTCTGTCGGCGGCGCCTGGGTGGACATTAATAATGATGGGCTCCTGGACCTTTTCGTCGTGAACTATATGGCATGGGACGTGAACAAAGAACCGGACTGCAAATCCGAAGGTCGGCCTGAGTATTGTCATCCGAAAATGTACAAAGCGTTGCCCAACCAGTTGTTTCTGAACAATGGCGACGGCACATTCAAGGATATTTCGGCGCAATCGGGAATTCGTGCGCACCCTGGCAAGGGCATGGGAGTGGGCGTAGCTGACTACGACGGAGACGGCCTGCCGGACATATTTGTCGCCAACGACAAGCTCTTCAATTTTCTGTTCCACAACAAAGGCAATGGGTTGTTTGAAGAAGTCGCCTTTGACACCGGCGTCGCTTTGCCCGAACAAGGAAACGTAATATCCGGGATGGGCGCCGATTTTCGCGATCTGAACAATGATGGCCTGCCCGATATCACCCTCGTCGCTCTGGACAATGAAACCTTTCCCGTCTATCGGAATGACGGCAAGACCGGATTTACGGATATCACCGCCAAGAGCGGCATGGCTTTGCTCAGCAGTCCGATGGCTGGCTACAGCGCGAACATCGCCGATTTCGACAACGACGGCTGGAAAGATATTTTTGTCAGCCGCGGGCACGTGCAATCGCCAAACATGGCTGGGCGCGAGATGATCGACCAGCCCAACACCGTGTTCCGCAACCTCGCAGGAACCAAGTGGTCGGCGCTCACCGAGGAAGCCGGATTTACCGCTCAGCCGCCCCGCCGTCATCGCGGCGCCGCTGTCGGCGATTTCAATCACGACGGAAAACTTGATGTTGTAGTCACCGCCCTCAGCGCGCCCGCGGAGATCTGGATGAATGACAGCCCGGACGCCAATCATTGGCTTGAATTATCCTTGGAAGGCACGAAAAGCAATCGAGATGGGATCGGTGCGCGAATCCGCGTGTCGGCTGGCGGTTTCGTGCAGTTCAATCACATGAGTACCGCGGCGGGATATGCTTCCTCCAGCGCCGCTCCAGTTCATTTTGGTTTGGGTGCCGCGAAGGTGGCCGAAGAAATCGAAATCCGATGGCCATCGGGAACCGTGCAGAAACTCAGGAGTGTTCAAAGCGACCAGGTTCTGCATGTTAAAGAGCCGCGATGATTGCGAAGCGGGCGGATCTTGAGCAACCCAGGGAATACCCCTTGCCGTTCACGAATCGTCAGCTTTTGCACCGCTTCCCAATCGATTCGAATCGTAGAGCGCGCTCCCTTTTCGTAGTTGTACGTATCGTTTCCGTGTCGCCTGACTGCACGGTCCACTGCGAAACGGGGCCAACGCTGCTTGCTCACTGCCTATTGCCGCGTATCCCGGAATTCCCAGCACTCCGCGAATACGTTATGCGCACGATCGAGTCCGAGCGCACCAACAACCGCAGCTTCCCAATTTCGTGGCCAACACCAAGCATCGGCTTGCTGTTTCACACCCGTAACCGGATCGAGAGGAGTCCACTGCGCGAAAGCACTTGAAGAAAAACAAAGCAGCTACGGCACCTGTCCTTAGAAAATGGTGCCATTTTGCCGCGGCATTACCGCAACGCGCTTCGCAGTCTCTTGGACGTTTTCTGTAGTTGGCGCTTCAGTGCGTCCACTTGCTTCGAAATATCGTCCAATTCTTTTTTCGCGAGGGAACCTGCCTTTGCGAACTTGTGAGCCGTGCGATCCGCTTTACCAACCGCCGTTCCGATTCTTACGGCAACTTGCGTCAACTTGCTTTTCTTGGCCATCGTTCTCCTCAGTACCAACGACAGCCATCCTATACACTCCTCGCTCCAACCGTCAACGAATCTCGGCAGACCGGCGTCTAAGAAAAATTCAAAACAAAAAATATCTCTGCGCCAGCGGCAAAACCCGCGCCGGTTCGCAGCCAATCAACTCTCCATCTACGCGCACCTCATAAGTTTCCGCATCCACCTCGATCTTCGGCATAGCGTCGTTGTGGACCATATCTTTTTTCCCGATGCTTCGGCAACTTCGCACCGCGGCAGCCATCTTCTTCAGTCCGAGTCTCTGCGGCAGGCCCGCCGCAAACGCCGCTTGAGAAATAAACGTGATGCTCGTCGCCGCCGTCGCCCCGCCGAAACTCCCGAACATCGGCCGGTACAGCACCGGCTGCGGCGTCGGAATCGAAGCGTTGGCATCGCCCATCACGCTCCACGCAATAAAACCGCCCTTCACGATCATCTCCGGCTTCACGCCAAAAAACGCCGGTTTCCACAAAACTAAATCCGCCAGCTTCCCCGGTTCAATCGATCCAATCTCCGACGCCATTCCGTGCGTGATCGCCGGATTGATCGTGTATTTGGCCACATAACGCTTCGCCCGCGCATTGTCGTTCCTGCTCGAATCCCCACTCAACGGCCCGCGCTGCACCTTCATCTTGTGCGCCGTCTGCCAGGTGCGCGTCACCACTTCGCCGATGCGCCCCATCGCCTGCGAATCGCTCGACAGCATGCTCAGCACGCCCATGTCGTGCAAAATATCTTCCGCCGCGATCGTCTCCGGCCGGATCCGGCTTTCCGCGAACGCCACATCCTCCGGTACCTGCGGATTCAAATGATGGCAAACCATCAGCATGTCCAGATGTTCCGCGATCGTATTCACGGTGTACGGCCGCGTGGGGTTCGTCGACGACGGCAAAACATTTCCATGTGAGGCGATGGCAATGATATCCGGCGCGTGTCCTCCGCCCGCTCCCTCGGTGTGATACGTGTGGATCGCGCGGCCGGCGATCGCCGCCACGGTCGCCTCCAGGAACCCCGCTTCGTTGATCGTGTCCGTATGAATCGCCACCTGCACGTCAAATTCATCCGCAGTTTTCAGGCACGCATCAATCGCCGCCGGCGTCGTTCCCCAGTCTTCGTGCAACTTCAATCCGCAAGCTCCAGCTTCAATCTGTTCCGCCAGTGGCCCGCCGAGGGCCGCATTTCCTTTACCCAAGAATCCGAAATTCATCGGCCACGCTTCCGCAGCCTGCAGCATCCGCGCCAGATTCCAGGCTCCCGGCGTGCACGTCGTCGCCGCCGTTCCTGTAGCAGGCCCTGTCCCGCCGCCGATCATCGTCGTGATCCCGTTCGAAATCGCTTCATAGACCTGCTGCGGCGAAATAAAATGAATGTGACTGTCCACACCGCCTGCGGTCACGATTAGATTCTCTCCGGCAATCACTTCGGTCCCCGCGCCGACTACCAATTCCGGATCGACGTCATCCATCGTGTCCGGGTTTCCAGCTTTGCCCACTTTCACGATCCGCCCATTTTTGATCCCGATATCCGCTTTGACGATTCCCCAGTGATCCAGAATCACCGCGTTGGTGATTACGACATCCAGTGTTCCGTTTTTGCCTTCGCGCAACGCGCCGCTACTCTGACCCATCCCGTCCCGGATGACTTTTCCGCCGCCAAACGTGATCTCGTCGCCGTAGTGCGCGAAATCCTTCTCGATCTCAACTACCAATTCCGTGTCCGCCAGGCGAATCCGGTCGCCCTTTGTCGGGCCATAAAGGTCCGCATACGTCCGTCGCGGAATCTGCAAACTCAACGTCCGTCTCCATCTTCATCAAATGCAAAACCGGCATCTTTTGCGCGCGCAATCGCCCGCTGTTTCGTGCCACTTTCACCAAGCGCGCCCTGCACCATTCCATTGCATCCGTAAATCACTTTCGCTCCACCAAATTCGGTAAGCTCCACTTCTTTTTCTTCGCCCGGCTCAAATCGCACCGCCGTCCCGGCGGCAATATTCAGCCGCATGCCATAAGCCGCTCCGCGGTCGAAACCCAGCGCCCGGTTCACCTCCAAGAAATGATAGTGACTCCCCACCTGCACCGGTCGGTCCCCGGTATTTCGCACAACTACCCGCGCAACCGCTCGCCCGGCATTAGCCTCGACAGGCCCAGCCGCCTCAGCCAGAAAATACTCACCCGGCTTCATTCTCTTATCTCCACGCCCATCTTCCCTCGATCCACGCTTTCATCGAATCGGATCGTGAATCGTCACCAGCTTCGTCCCATCCGGAAACGTAGCCTCCACTTGCACCTCGTGAATCATTTCCGGCACGCCTTCCATTACCTGTTCCCGCGACAATACCTTCCCGCCAAAACTCATGATCTCCGCCACGCTCTTCCCGTCGCGCGCCGCCTCCATCACCTCGGCCGACAAAATCGCCACGGCCTCCACGTAATTCAACTTCAGCCCGCGCGCCTGCCGCCGCCGGGCCAAATCTGCCGCCACCACAATCATCAATTTTTCCTGCTCCCGCGGCGTTAAGTGCAATGCAGCCCTCGCGCGTCAATCTCCGTCCGCCCAAACCTCATCGATCGGGGAAAACCCAGTGAAATCAATTCACCTTCCGCGGCATCACCGCCGCGCGCCCATACAATCGCCACTTCGTCGCGCTCCACACCGCATGAAACCCCGGCAAAACGTCGCGTCCCCGTTTCGCCGCGCACCGCACGATCAGACCATGTGCCGCCAGCGTGCTGACTCCCCAAAGCGCGTCTTCCCGCCGCCCAAGCACTCCAAAAATCTCGCGCAATTCCTTCTCCATCTCGAGCCATTCCGCAGCTTCGACTCCTACTCGACAAACATAAAACGAAGCCCAGGTCCGGTACGCTTGCAGCCTGCCAATGGCGGCTAATCCTCGTTTCCGTGGCTCCAGCCGTGAGCACTCCGCAGCCACCAGCCGTCCTTTGGCCACCAAATTTGTTTTCAACTCCACGCTCTCATATTCAAAAATTTCGCCTCGCGCCTCGCGTCCCGGCGCCAAAATCTCCCACCAGAATAATCCTGCTCCCTCCGCCAGCTGAATCGAAGTCCGCTGCGAAAATCGCGCCCCCGCAAAAGGAATCACCGCGTCCGGCAAGTATTCCAGCACTCCATTTTCGCCAACAGTAATTTCATTCAACTGCGAAGTCGCAGACGCCTCCACGCGTGGCCGGTAAATTCGCGTCGCGCCCGTCGTTGTGACCTGCGCCTGCGCGTGAGCCCCGACATGCACCGCCAACTCCAACCGGTCTCCGCCCAGCAAACCACCCGACACATTGTGCAAATGCACCAGCGCCGCCCCGTCTTCCACCGCAAACGCTCGCACCACTTTCAGCGGCGGTTCCTGATGGCTGGCCGCCAGTATCGTCCGCCCTATCGGCGGATGACGCTCGAAATCCAGTCGCAGCGAAGCAGCGACGCGATCGCGATTTCTGCAAATCATCTTCCGCGCAATTTCGCGCTCTGTTCCCGCGACCGCTCCCACAATCTCCATCACGCTTTCTTTAACTCCTCAACTAATGAACAACCGCGTCGCAAGCGCAGGGTGCTCCATCGTGCCCCAGTCCAGCAGCGGCAGGAAACACGCAGCATCTTCCACCGCGCATTCGGTACTCCGCTTCATCGTCTCGACAATCGCCGGCTTCAAGTCCCACAAAATTCTCGTCGCCGCATTCTGGCCTAGGGGCAGCAATCGCTGGCACGCCGAAACCAAACTCGTCGAGCACGCATGCAAAAACGCCAGCACCGTGCGGTCCTCCCCGAAACCCAAAACTCCGCCGCCCAATCCAAACGCCACGCTGTGATGAACCAATCCCTGCGTTTCCTTCGAAGCCCGCAAAGCCTCTCTCGCCACTGCAAAATCTCCGAGCCCGCAAACCGCCGTCAAGAAATTCCGTCCCAGCGACGCGCTTCCGACCCGGCTCTCCCGCGCAAGCTTCATCGCGCTCAATCGCTCATTGAGCATCAACCAATTGTGCGCGAACACTTCGAAGTTCGCTTCGCACCCCAGCCGAAAGCCCTTCCGGCAAAACACCGCCTCCAAAAATCCGGCCTCCTCCAAAAACCCCCGCAAGAACTCCGGCAACTCCCGCACGCCAAGCAACTGCACCGCGACCAGCGATTCCAACCCAAACGAATGCGCCAATCCCCCGATCGGCAGAGCGCTGTCCGCCAGCTGCAAAAGCCGCAATTCCGCCAGCTCAGAATCCATCCCCACTCCGAACCCCCTGTAGTGGCCGCTCTTCAGATCGGTCCGGCATCGTGCCCGTGTTCGCCGTGCCCATGCGAGTGCCCGCCAGGCCCGTGAGTATGCCGCGTCCCTACATAAGGCGCGTGCGCATCGATCAACTCCCGCCGCCCCTCCTCCGGCGCCAGCAATTTCTCCTCCAGCCAGGCAATCACCCGATCCAGCCCCACATCCACACGTAAATTTGTAAACAAAAACAGTCTTTCCCCTCGCATCTTCCGCGAATCCCGCTCCATCACTTCCAGCGAAGCCCCGACGTACGGCGCCAGATCGATTTTATTAATCACCAACAAATCCGACCGCGTAATCCCCGGCCCGCCTTTCCGTGGGATCTTGTCGCCCTCGGCCACATCGATCACATAGATCCACGCATCCACCAGCTCCGGACTGAATGCCGCCGACAAATTGTCGCCGCCGCTCTCCACGAAAATCAGCTCCAGTCCCGGCAGCGCATCTTCCAATTCCGCGATCGCCTGCAAATTCATCGAAGCGTCCTCGCGAATCGCCGCGTGCGGACACGCCCCGGTCTCCACTCCCCGGACGCGCTCTCGGGGCAGCACGCCTTGCCGCAACAAGAACTCCGCGTCTTCCTTCGTATAGATATCGTTGGTCACCACCGCCAGATTGTACTTCGGCCACAACCTCCGGCTCAGCCGGTCTACGAGCGCCGTCTTTCCCGAACCCACCGGCCCAGCTATCCCCACACGAAACGCCCGCGACGAAAGTCTTTCGTGCATTCGTATCCTCCTCCCAGTCCTAATCCGATCCCCTGGCTACGGTAGGGCGCGTGTGAGGGCACGCTCACTAGCCCGTAACGCCGAGCGCCACCAAACCGCCCTCACGCGCCGCAGTCTACCAGCTTGTCGAAAAAATAACTTCCAAACTCCACCCTAGCTCCCGCCACGATTTCGTTTCGTCAAATCGATGTTTCCGTTTCTTGGCCCGCCCGGTTTTCGCCCGGCGCCCAAGACCTGCCCGCACCCTTAACCGAAGGGGCATTTACTATCCGGTGTCTCCCGAAGCTGCCGTTATTGCTTGCGCTCCTCCCGACGCGCTACGGTTGAGGCAACACCCGGCCGAATATAGCCAATCCATTTCAACAGGAGAGATACGAACGATGAAGAGTCTCACCAAATTTGCATTTGCCATGCTGGCCGTACTGCTTTTCGTTCCCGCGTACGGCTCGGCGACTCCGGAACCCGGGCGCGATCACCCAGCATATTTGCATGCATTAACCGATCTCCGCCACGCCAGAGCTCATTTGGAGCGCCCCGGCGGCGCGGAACGCAAGGAGCAGGAAATCAAAGCCATCGAGGAAATTGACGCTGCCATCGCGGAGATCAAGAGAGCGTCCATCGACGACCACAAGGACCTGAACGATCATCCACCGGTCGATGCCCACATGGACTGGGGTGGCCGTCTTCACCGTGCTCTGGAATTGCTCGACAAGGCGCACCATGACGTGGCCGAAGATGAAGATAACGGCTTCGCTCAGGGGCTGCAACACCGCGCACTGGAACACATCGACAGAGCACACCACCACGTCGAGGAAGCCATCCACTCGATCCCTTAGTCGAAAATCAAGTTGTCGTTTGAGTTTTGTCCGAGCGCCGCTGCCCACCGCGGCGCTTTCGTTTTCACGTTCTCACCGGAATCGCTGGGCGTGCCTCAAGATCCCCCAGCCGGGCAACCCGAGTGGTATCGATAGCGCGCGCCTAGTCCGCCAGATTTTCGTGACTGTCTTTCGGTCGCACTCCCAAATGAAGGAGTTTTGCCTCCGTGATCGCCGCAATCTCACGTATCGGTCCCAGAATGGACGCCGAAACCTCACCATCCAGCCGCACCAACGACACTGCCTCCGCGCCTCGCGACGCATCGCGTCGCCCCAGAGCGAATGTCGCAATGTTCACGCCCTGTTTGCCCAGCGCCAACCCCACCTGCCCAATCACACCGGGCTCGTCACGGTTGCGCAAATACAAAATCGTCCCTTCCAGCTGTGCCTCCACCGGTATCCCGCCAATTTGCAAAACTCGCGGCGTCCCGTCGTGCAAGACCGTGCCCTCCACCATGAACTCGGTTCCGCCGGAACTGCCCCCAGAACCACCTTTGTCCGGCAGCGCCGACACTTCCAGGGTGTTCGGGAAACCATGCTCGCGCCGTCGCGTCTCTTCCACCACGGTTAAGCCACGCGCCGCCGCCACCTGTGGCGCATTAACCACGTTCACTTTTTCATCCAGCACCGCATTCAGCAACCCCGCCAGCACCGCGCTGCGCAACAAGTTCGTACCCACCTCAGCAACCTCACCCGCGTACCGGATCCGAATCCGCGCCGGCCGGGACGCTGCCGCCTGCGCCACCATCGACCCCAATCGTTCCGCCAGCGCCAGATACGGCCGTCCCCGCCGATACTGATCCGGCGACAACGCAGGCAAGTTCACGGCGTTGCGAATCACTCCGTCCGCCAGATAATCCCGCACCTGCACCGCCACCTGCGTCCCGACTTCCTCCTGGGCCTCCGCCGTCGATCCCGCAACGTGCGGTGTGGCAATCACATTTGGCAGTCCCGTCAGCGCCGAACTTTTCGGTGGTTCTTCCACAAACACGTCCAGAGCCGCCCCTGCCAATTTTCCGCTTTTCAATGCCTCCGCCAGCGCCCCTTCGTCGATCAATTCCCCGCGGGCCGCATTGATCAGCCGGGCTCCTTTCTTCATCTGCGCCAATGTCGTCGCATTGATCAAATTCTGCGTCGCAGGACTGACCGCCGTATGCAGCGAAACAAAATCGCTCTCCGCCAGCAGCTTCTCGAGCGGCACCAATTCCACCTGCAGCTCCCGCGCCGCCGATTCGCTGATGTACGGATCGTAGCCCAACACGCGCATATCAAACGCTTCGGCCCGCACCGCTACCTCGCTGCCGATTCGCCCCAGCCCGATCAGCCCCAAGGTCTTCCCGCGCACCTCCGTCCCGGCCGCACTGCTCTTCTCCCACTTTCCTTCGTGCATCGTCTTGTCCAGCCGCGACACCTGCCGCGCCAAGGCCAACATCAGCGCAAACGTATGTTCCGCCACGCTGACCGCGTTTCCACCCGGCGTGCTCATCACCAGCACTCCCCGCCGCGTCGCCTCATCCAGATCGATGTTGTCCACACCCACGCCCGCTCGCCCCACCACCCGCAGCCGCGGCGCCTTCTCCATCAATTCCGGCGTGACTTTCGTCGCGCTGCGCACGATCAGCGCCTCCGCATCGGCGATCTCCGCGTTCAGCGTCTCCTTGGTGGTCAACACCACGTTCCATCCGGCTTGTTCCTTCAACAACGCCACTCCCCGCTCACTGATCTTGTCCGCCACAATAACTTTCATCAGACCTCGTCCCCAATGAATTTGTCGTCCGTCGCCACAGCAACCAAAAATCGTCAAAACTAAAACATCAACGGTAACGGCCCCCCAGCCCCAAGTCAAATTCGCACCGTTTCTCCCACGAGAAATACTGCCATCCGGAGGCTACCCGATCAGGGGTAGCCGAAGGATCTCAACCGATCAGCACTGTTTGGTCTCTGGTCTGCAATCTATCGTTCACCGCCTGCATCCCCGGGACGAACTCGGCGTCTCTGCGTTATCCTTTCCCTCCATTCTCGCTTCCTATCTTTCTCTCCCGCATCTCTCCTCTGCTATATTCAACCTCGAGGATCAGATGACTCTCTCCGAAAAAATCCAAAAAGATCTCACCGACGCCATGCGCGCTAAAGACGAACTTCGCCTCAGCGTCCTACGCGGTATCAAGTCCGCCATCCAATATAAAGAAACCGAAAAAATCCGCGCCCTCGACGACTCCGAATCCATCCAGCTCCTGCAAACCCTTGTCAAGCAGCGCAAAGAATCCATCGACCAGTTCACCAAAGGCAATCGCCAGGACCTCGCTGGCAAGGAAGCCAAAGAACTCGCAATCATCGAAACGTACCTCCCGGCCGGGGCCACCGAAGCCGAAATGGACGCCGCCATCACCAAAGCCATCGCCGAAACCTCCGCCACCTCCATGAAACAAATGGGCGCGGTGGTCAAAGCCGCCAAAGCCGCACTTGAAGGTAAGACCGTGGATGGTAAGGCCCTCAGCGATCGCGTTCGTACCCGCCTTTCCTGAGGGTCCAAAACAAGTTCGCTCCGACCCTGCAGTCTGGATTGCAGACATCTCCACGATCCGGAACACGATCCGGAAGCGAAGCATTGTCCTGGCTTTCAGCGATTTGCGAACGGGCTTGCGAGCAGTTAGGAGTAGGTGAAGGTACAGTGGTAGCCCGATTGTTTCGCTTGCGAGCCATCCTTAGGCTGGTGGATCCACCCGGCCATCTTTTGGGAAAGGACGGCGATGCGGGACCTCACCAGCTGCGCGGACAATCTAGTGTTGTTTGGTGAAATGCTGGAAGTTGCGTCGGAATATATTACCCGGTGCGAGAAA
>Ga0182018_10000998_pt1 | contig 34169 bp, 32 predicted proteins | sample 812P2MmetaG_FD_120490 | JGI IMG/M metagenome (GOLD analysis project Ga0182018, IMG submission 120490) | Permafrost microbial communities from Stordalen Mire, Sweden - 812P2M metaG | ecosystem: Environmental > Terrestrial > Soil > Wetlands > Permafrost | place: Sweden: Stordalen | collected...
GAGGCGACCGCGGCTTCGACCGCCCGCGGCGTGAGCGGCCGGCGTATCAGGAAGGATCCGATCAGCCGCCTTCGGGCGACTGACGGGCGGTGGGCGGCTTCTGGGGTGACGCCTGGACATCCTTCAAGGCGGTCTACGGTCCGATTCTTGCCGTAGCCGCCCTGGTCCTGGCCCTGCTCGGCCCGATTTACGTGCCCGACGCACATATTCAACTGCGCGTCGTGTGGCTTACGAGCGGGGCGATAATTTTGGTGATGGTCGCGCTGATCGTCACCAACATGCTATATGCTGCCCGCCGTCTTGCCAAAATTCGGTTGCCAAAGGTTATTCATGTCGATGTGGCTGTCGCCGCGACGCTTGGTGGGACGGAGGAAACAACGCTTCTGCTGGAGCAGTCTGAGCTTTTCGGCTTGAACCAGCCAGTCGCGATCAGTTGTGCTGAACAATTGGGCACTGGCCAAGTCTTCGAGCGACAAATTGGAACCGGGTATGTTCTCAATATCCAAATGAACAGCCTGATCCAGGTCCGGGTCTCTAGAGAGGTGTCAAACCAGCGGGAACTATGGCAACGTATCAAAAGCCGAGAGTTGCCAATCCTCACACAGATCGTCATTAGGCCATCGAACGCGATCAATGAGGTCGACGTAGGAGAGGCGGTCGCATGAGCGAAGTCGTAATCGAGACCCGATTGGCCAAGGTGGTATATGTCATTGACCCCGACATAGGCGCCGCGCCGATTGAGGTAGCGATCAACCGCGGAGCCCTGGACGGCGTAAAGCCTGGGGACCGATACCTCGTATTCGGCGAAGGGCCGACCATCCGCGACCCGGACACGGGCGCCGACCTTGGACAGCTTGAGTTGGTTCGGGGACGCGGGGAGGTAGTCCATGTGCAAGATCACCTCGCAACGATTCGGTCGATCGAACGACGGCGGGAGCGCCCCGCAAAACGCGTCGTTCGCGAAACGGCAAGAGGCCCTGGTATCGCCAGTTTTGCACCAATGGGTGCCCTCAATAGCGCCTACGCGCGAATGGGCACTGTTATCGAGGAGGAGCTCGCCCCCGAAGTGACTATCCCGTTCGAACATGTGCGCCTGGGCGACCAGGCCAAACCGATCTAACCCAACATGCAAGCGATCAACGCGATTCGGATGGGCGGCTTCGACGTCCTCCCCCTGGTGGAGGGAGGCAAAGGCGTCGCTGTCTCCAACGGCACCACGGCCGGTCATTGGGCTCTGGGTGGCGGCATCGGCACGATCAGTGCCGTCAACGCCGACAGCTATGACGCCGATGGGAAGCCGATCCCGCAGGTCTATCACGCCCGCACGCGCCGTGAGCGCCACGAGGAACTGATCGCCTACGCGGTCAAGGGCGCTCTGGCGCAGGCTCGCAAAGCCTTTGACATAACCGGCGGCAAGGGCCGCATCCACGCCAATATCCTTTGGGAGATGGGTGGCGCCGAACGCGTCATCACCGAGGTGCTGGAACAGGCCAAAGGCCTGATCAACGGCATCACCTGTGGCGCCGGCATGCCGTACCGGCTGTCCGACATCGCCGCGCGGTTCAACGTGCACTACTACCCGATCATCTCCTCGGCGCGCGCGTTCAGTGCGTTGTGGAAACGGGCTTACCACAAGACCGCCGAACTTCTGGGCGGGGTGGTGTACGAGGACCCCTGGCTCGCTGGCGGCCATAACGGCCTGTCCAACAGCGAGAACCCGCAAAAGCCCGAAGACCCGTATCCACGCGTCGTCGCCCTGCGCAAAATCATGGACGAATTCGGCCTGAACCAGATCCCGATCATCATGGCAGGCGGTGTTTGGTGGCTGGAGGAATGGGCCCATTGGCTCAACAACAAGGAAATCGGACCGATCGCGTTTCAGTTCGGCACTCGTCCGCTGCTGACCAAGGAAAGTCCGATCCCTGAGATCTGGAAGCAAAAGCTGCTGACGCTGAATGAGGGAGATGTCTATCTCAACCGGTTCAGCCCGACCGGATTTTATTCCAGCGCCGTCGATAACGCCTTCCTGCATGAGTTGAAGGGTCGCACCGAACGCCAGGTCGCTTACACCAACGAGCCAGTGGGCGAACATGTCGCGGAATACGGCGTCGGGCCGCGCAAGCGGATCGCTTATCTGACGCATCCGGATCTTGGCCGCGTTTTGGGTTGGGAGGGCGACGGCTTTACCGAGGCTTTGCGGACGCCGGACTCGACGTTGGTCTTCGTGACGCCGGGCAAGGCCCGCGAGATCCTGACGGATCAGGCGAATTGCATGGGTTGCCTCAGCACCTGCCGGTTTTCCAACTGGTCGCAGCAGGAGCCTGATTTCTCCACCAACAAGCGAGCCGATCCGCGCAGTTTCTGTATCCAGAAGACGCTGCAGGACATCGCGCACGCGGGGAACAACCCGGATGCACTGGAAAATAACCTGATGTTCTCCGGTCATAACGCATTTCGTTTCGCTAAGGATCCGTTTTATTCCAATGGATTCATTCCTACCGTGAAACAACTGGTCGAGCGCATCCTGACCGGCCGATGAAACTGCTGCTGATCAATCCGAACATCACCGAGGCGATGACCGCCTCGATTGTGGCGGAGGCTCGGCTATCCGCGTCAGCCGGCACGGAGATCACCGCGGTCACTGCTTCCTTCGGTACCCAATATGTCGAAAACCGTGCCGAAGCCGCGATCGCGGGGCACGCGGTACTGGATGCTTTGGCGGCCAACATGGACGGTCATGACGCGGCGATCGTGGCCGCGTTCGGTGATCCTGGCCTCGCCGCGGCGCGCGAGTTCGCCGGCATACCGGTGTTCGGCATCGAAGAATCCGCGTTGCTGGTCGCATGGACCCTGGGAAGACGCATTTCTATTGTCTGCCTGACGCCTCGACTGGGCCGCTGGTACCAGGAATGCGCCGAGGAGCATGGCCTCGCCGGCCGGCTGGTCAGCGTCCGCCCGCTGAATGTGCCGATTACCGATATCATGCGGGCGAAGGACCAGCTCCGCGAACTTCTGTTGGCGGAGTGCGGTCGCGCGATCGACGAGGACGAGGCCGAAGTCATCATATTCGGCGGCGCTCCGATCTCTGGCCTGGCGCGGGAAGTGGCGGCCCTGATCCCGGTGCCAACGCTGGACGGCGTCAGTTGCGCCGTTCGTTTGGCCGAGGCGGTGGCCGGACTTCACCCTCAGCCTCCGTCGCGCGGCAGCTTCGCCCGGCCCCGGCCAAAGCCAGCCCAGGGATTGAGTCCTGCTCTGATGCGGCGCATCGTGGGGTGAGATGGGCGTGAGGAGTTCCATGCGTTACAGAGGCGGCGAGGAAGAACCAGACGACCTGACTCCGTCCTCCTGGCTTAAATTTGGCCAGCGGAATGTTTTGTACATTGGTTTCGTGACCTTGCTGGTGCCATTTGCCATGGCTCTGAACGGCCCACGGCCGGCCGGTACGCAAAGTCCGGGTGGATTCTCGTTCGCGCTGATGCTGTGTGGAGCGGTCTCCGCGGGTTTCTTCCTGGTCAACGCCGGGCAGGTGGCGTTCGATCTCGCGAAGGGAAGGCGGAGCGTGAAGGCGTTGATCGGATGTGCGCTGCCGCTGGCGTTTGGGGCCGGCGCGATCATGTTACGCCAGTTGGTTTCATGATCGCGAACCGGGTCAAACGGCTTTAGCGACACCAGCCTCCGCCATGCGCACGATGCAACGAAAACCAATGTGGCAGGTGGAAGTGTCCACCGGCTCCATCTGGCGTGCGGCCGGCCGGTAACGCAGGCAGTAGTTGGGCGCGCAAAGATGCGACCCACCTTTCACGATCTGGCGCACGAGAGCCTTGCCGGGACTGCTCGGGGTACAACAGGACTTTCCGGGGTTTTCGGATTGATGCGGTGTAATGGCGCTCGCGGTCCATTCCCATACGTTGCCGGTCATGTCGTACAGCCCGTAACCGTTCGCGGGAAAGGCGTGTACCGGAGACGTACCCTCAAAGCCGTCTTGCTTAAGGTTCTCCCACGGGAATTTTCCCTGCCACGTGTTGGCCATGGCGCGTCCGTCCGGTGCGAACTCATCGCCCCATGCATAGGTGGCGCCGTCCAAACCGCCGCGCGCGGCGAATTCCCACTCCGCTTCGGTCGGTAAAGCCTTGCCTGCCCATATCGCGTATGCGCATGCATCTTCGTACGCAACGTGAACCACCGGGTGGTCGTCCCGGCCGTCGAGACTACTTTCCGGACCCTCGGGATGCTGCCAGTCCGCGCCCGGTGCGTATTCCCACCAGGCGCGATAGTCGCGCAAATCCACCGGGCCGGATGGCTTCCGGAACACCAATGATCCAGGCACCAGAAGCGATGGGTCGGCATCGCGGTAGATGTCCGGGTCCGGGGGACGTTCCGCCAGCGTGATGTAACCGGTCGCGCCTATGAATTCCGCGAACCCGGCATTCGTCACTGGATACGGATCGATCCAGAACCCATCGACTGCTTCCCGGCGAACCGGCCGTTCTTCCCGATAGAACTGACTCGAACCCATGAGGAAGCCGCCTCCGGGCACCCAGATCATGGACGCCCTTGTATCCGTGGTGGCGGCTTCGTTCGCGGACATAAATTTAAGTCATCGAGGTTCTTGGCACGAAGTCAATCGGCGATCCGGTCGGGATGAGCTCTTCACGTTTTTTGCTTTCCTCGAAGTCCCGGACGACGCGATGCGCATGCTGCATCACCCACCATCGCACGTATCTTTGGTTAACCGGTTCCCGCTCTTTCGGATCCTCCTTGAGATGGGTGATGCGAGCGAATCCGAGAGGCAGTTCGGGATCGTGGAAGTGCTGCTGGCGCTTGAAGTTGACCTTGAAGTCCTTCCATTTGATGGCGTGCAGTTCCTCGTTGAGCCAGACCATGCAGGCCTCCCGGTTGGAGGTCTCCTGCTCGCCAAGAAGGAACGGGCCCTGGTCGATGCCGTCGATGATCCGGTCTTTCGGTGGTTCGCACCCGGCGAAGCTCAGCAACGTGGTGAACATATCCGTGACATGGATCATCTCATTGCTCTCGGTCCCGGCTTTGATTTTGCCAGGCCAGCGCATCAGCAAAGGTGTGCGAATACCGCCCTCCGCCGAACTGAAGTACGAGCCGTCGAAGAAACCGCCCGTTCCGCGCCCGACGAGGTGATCTTCGGCACCGTTATCGCCACACATGACGACGATCGTATTGTCCGCGATCCCAAGTTCGTCGAGCTTGTCGACCAGCACACCGAAATCATGATCGAGCATCAACAAGCAATCACCCCATTCGCCGTTGCTGCTTTTGCCGACGAACTCATCGCGTGGAGACATTGGGAAGTGCATCAGCGAATGATTGAAATAAAGGAAAAAAGGCTTACCCGCCGCGTTGGCGCGCTCCATGAAGTCGAGCCCGCGCTTCTGATACTCAAGGTCGCAGGTCTTTTTCATTTCCATCGTGAGTTGCTGTGAAAGGATCGGGTGCGCTCCTTCACCTTTCTTGCCCTCATGCATGTGAGAGTAGCCGTCACGCTCCGGCACGTAATGCGGATCTTCGAGCCACATGCATTCGTCGTAAGTGCGCAACGGCCCATACCATTCGTCGAAGCCATGGTCGGTTGGCCAGCGTCCGTCTTCCGCGCCGATGTGCCACTTACCGAGGCACGATGAGACGTAGCCGGCTTTGGACAAGATCTCGGCGATGGTTTGCTCCCACCGCACGATACCGCCTGCGTTACCGCCCAGTGCGATGGTGTGATTGCCGGAGCGGATGGGGTAGCGTCCGGTCATCAATGCCGAACGTGTTGGCGTGCATTGCGGTTCGACAACGTAGTGCGTCAGCTTCGCGCCCTCGGCCGCGAACCTATCCATGCGCTTCGTGTCGGCGCCGCGCAGGATGCCGCCGCCGTAGCAGCCCAGTTCACCCATGCCCAGGTTATCGACGTGGAAGAAGACGATGTTTGGTTTGTCAGTTGGCATTTTGTACCTCCGGGTTTCGAATGCGGGCTGGCGCGGGCTTCGCGGTTGGGTGCCTTACCAGGGAATGTCGCCCGATCCTCGGGTCCCACGATAGCAATTAATTGCGCGCCACCGGAACATCGCGCCCCATGGCATGGGCCTTGCTATAATAAGTTTTGCCGCGGGCCGTTCACCGATCCGCCGGCCTGAGGATGAACAACGCGTGAATTTCGCGCCGCCACTGGAACCTACGCGCAGCCTGAGAGGCGTCCCCGCGCCGGCTCAGCGCGCAGACGCACGCCCAAGCCTGGTCATGCTCGCCGAGGCTGGCACGCCGCCGCCCCGGCCCCCGAATTTACTTGCCAGTCTGAAGCCGGCGCAGCGCGAGACCGTCCTCAACCGCGGTATCCGCAAGGTGTTCGGTCGCGGCCGGGCGTTGTTCAGGCAGGGCGAACAACACGATGGCCTGTTCATCATCGAAAGCGGGATGGTGAAAGTGTTCTACACCGCACCGTCCGGCCGCGAGATCACACTGGGGTACTGGGCTCCGGGCAATTTCGTCGGAGGCCCTTCGGTGTTTCAGCGCGACCGGCACGTCTGGACCGGCGTCGCAACCCGAAGCACCACCGTGCTTGCATTCTCGGCCGCGGATCTGCGCCATCTGATCGGCCTGATGCCCGAATTCGGCATCGGCATCATTGAGGGCCTGTCGTTCAAGGGCAAATGCTACTCGGTGCTGGCGCAGATGCTCGGCACGCGCTCGATCAGCAACCGGCTGGAGCTATTGCTCCATTCGTTGTGCGAGCTATACGGCGTTCCGGAAAATGGCGGCATCGCGATCCGCTCGGCGTTCAGTCAACAGGACCTGGCCAACATGGTCGGCGCCACGCGGCAATGGGTCACCATTTCGTTGAACCGCCTGCAGGAAGCGGGCGTGCTGATATCAGGCAAGCGCGAAATCCTGGTTTGCCGGCCTGATCTGTTGGCCAGCCGCGCGAACGGGGTCGAATAAGCGACGCTCGTTTTTCTGGCAATCAATGCCTTATTTTCGTTCAAATTTTCGGCGACCGGCGTCCACTGAGCGCGAAACGCACGATTTTGCGCAATTAGTTTACAGGTGGATGCGAATTAAGCTCGACAGGCTCCCAGAAGCCGATAACATTGCCCGGTAAACAGTCGGGGCGGACCTCGCCCCATAGGGCATCGGAGACCTCGGTCATGTTCGCACGACGCGCACTGTTGGCTCTGTTTAGCGGTATCGCATGCATCTCCGCCGCGGCAGCGGAAACCATCGATATCGGCATCGGGCACCAATCAATGTGCACAGACACCTACACGGCGGGGATCATCGTCGAAAAACTCGGCTTGCTGGAAAAGTACTTGCCGCACGATGGCAAGTACAAGGACGCGAAATATGACGTCACCTGGAGCGACTACACGTCAGGCGCGCCGATTACCAACCAGATGCTCGCCGATAAGTTGAACTTCGGCGTCATGGGCGACTACCCGCTGGTGGTGAACGGCGCGAAATTCCAGGCAACCGACAGCCTGCGCACGCTTTACGTCGCCGGCACCGGTTATAACCTGCGCGGCTCCGGAAACGGCATCGTTGTACCGATCAAATCGGACATCTACTCGCTCGAGCAGCTCAAGGGGCATTCGGTATCGACGCCGATCGGCTCGGCGTCCTGGGGCATGCTGATAAAGGCGATGGACGATGCCCATATGCCCATGGACTCGATCTCGCTGCGCAACCAATCCCCGCCGGTCGGCGCCGCCAACATCGCGACCGGTAAGGTCGACGCGCATGCGGATTTCTGCCCGTGGTCGGAGATCATGCAATTCCGCGGCACCGGCCGCGAAATCTACGACGGCTCGCAGAGTGGCGTCCCGTATCTGCATGGGCTGGTCGTGCGCAAGGACTTCGCCGAAAAATATCCCGAGATCGTGACGGCCTTCGTCAAGGCGATCTACGACGCCGGCAAATGGGTCCAGGAGGACCCGATGCGCGCGTCGCAGAAGATGGAGGAATGGACCGGCGTGGAGAAGGAAGTGCTCTATATCTACTTCTCCAAAGGCGGCCGCCTTACGCTCGATCCGACGATCAAGCCGAAATGGATCGATACACTGAAATTCGACCAGGGCGTGCTGGCCAAGGCCGGGCAGATCGGAAACCTCGATTTCAATGCCTGGATCGACGATAAGTTTATCAAAGAAGCCTATAAGGAGATGCATCTGGATTACGCCGCGCAGCAAGCGGTGATCGTCGATCCGAAAACCGCCAATGCCGGCCTTCCGAATGAGATCTGGGAAGCGAAAGCCGGCATCGTGACGTATCCCACCACCGGAGCATTCCTGAAGGCGGTCTCCGGGTTGAACGAGGTCGGCCAAAAGATCAACGCCACTTACGTTTATGACCACGAGACCGGTCTGAAGCTATTCGGAAATACCGCGTTTTACGTGACAGTCCCGTCCGGCGACACCACGGCGTTCCTGCTGAAGCCGTCGGCCGAAGCGTACGCGGCGTCGGTGCATGGCAAGGTCGTTGAGTTCCAGGAGGCGGTCGCCGGGGCCGGATCGTAAAGGGAGCGATGCGATGCCGGGTCACGACGTGGCGCAAGTGACGATCGCGGACCCGGCGACTATTCCTTCCGCCCCACTCGCGACGTCACCGGTAGAGCAACCCGATCACGGCGCGCCCGTCGCCGCGGCTGCGCCCAGTGCAGTGCGACGCGATCTGGGATCGTGGGCGATTCGCGCGGCGAGCCTGATGTTCGGTATTTTTCTGTGGTATTTGGCGACCAGACTTCGGTTGAAATTTTTCATCAACTTCGAAAATGTTCCGTCGCCGGTTCTTGTTGCCGCCGCGTTCATCTCGCATTTGCAACAGGAGCGTTTCTTCATCGATATTGGCGTGAGCATGGCGCGCATCGTGGCCAGCTTCGGGTTGGCGGTCCTGGTTGGTATTCCCATCGGCGTGCTGATCGGCCGTATCCGCCTCGCGCGCGATGTCATCTCGCCGTGGATCGAGGTGCTGCGCCCAATCCCGGCCGTCGCCTGGATTCCGATGGCCATCCTGCTGTGGCCGACCGAGGAATCGTCAATCATCTTCATTACGTTCCTGGGTGCATTGTTTCCCATCGTATTGAACACCGCGACCGGCGCGGAACAAACGCCGGTACTGCTGATACGCGCCGCGCGATCCCTCGGCGCGCCACCCGGACAGATCTTTCGCCACGTCGTGATCCCCGCCGCGATGCCGTCGATCGGGGCTGGCCTCGCCATCGGCATGGGCGTCGCGTGGTTTTCTCTGCTCGCCGGTGAGATCATCTCCGGCCAGTACGGGATCGGCTATTTCACCTGGAACGCTTACTCGCTGATCGACTACCCCGACATTGTCGTCGGCATGCTGATGATCGGCCTGCTGGGAACCTTGTCCACGGCATTCGTGCGATTGCTGATGCGCCCGTTCGTCGCCTGGCAGACGAGAGCACGCGCATGAGCGTGACGATCCCCCGCACCCGGATCAGACGAGTCGGGCGCCCGGCCGGCCCAGGTCCCATCGCGATCACCGTCACCGCGATCCGCCGTTGGCGTACGCTGTGGCTCGCGATCGTCCTGGCGGTGCTTCCAAGCTTCTATATTGGCCAGTTGGTGTTGTTGCGCATTCGGTTCGGCCACTGGCCAAACTACACGACGTTTTACAACTGGCCCGCCAATATCGCGCGGATCATCCATGGCACGCCGTCGTTCTGGGACATCGTCTCACTGGCACGCGACGAGTATCTGTTCGAAACCGGCTATCTCAACACCCATTACGGCCTGGGCATCGCCGAATGGAGCATGACCATCATCCCCGAACAAATCATCTACGTGCTGCTATTGGGCGTACTGCTGGCGACCAATGTCGTTCTGATTTTGGAACGAAACGCCGCGACGAACCGAGGTGGTGTGGCATGCGCCGGCGCCGCGACCGGGCTCGGCGGCTCACTCCTCGGACTCAGCAACATATCCCTCACCTGGGCTTTGTGCTGCGGCTCGCCGAACTGGGCCGTCGCGCTCACGCTGATGGGCTTCGGCAGCACCAGCGCTTTGTGGCTGGTGCCGTACGGCCCGCTGTTCGCATGGGCCGGCGTCGCGTTGTTGCTGGTGCCCCCGGCTTTGCTGCTGCGTGACATCTCCCGCCGATCCCATGCGGCAGGACAGTACTGAGGCTGCCGGAGCATGGTGCTGTCATGGGCATGGTCCGTCCTGTTCGTGGCCGGCTTCACCGCGGTCTGCATGGCGGAAACACCAAAGTACAATTACCTCGACGGCGATGCCGGCCCGCCCTGGGAAGTCTGCGCGGAGTGCCACGGGCTGGATGGCGTCAGTTGGTCGAACAAGTTCCCCAACATGGCCGCTCAGCCCAAGGACTATCTATTGGCCGAAATGCGCAATTTCCGCGACCACTCACGCGACAACGACGACCATCAGATGACCGCCGTGCTGTCCAATCTGAGCCCATCCACGATGGCGGAGATCGCGGATTGGTATGCGACGCAGCCACCCGCGCCACCGGCCGCGGCCGATCTGTCACCGAAACAGCGCGCCTGGGCCGAGCAGGTGGTGCGCCAGGGAAAGGGCGTCATGCGCGGTTGCGACTACTGCCATGGCAAGACCGAGCTTCGCGGCGTCGTGATGCCGCGGATCGATGGAGAACGTGCTGGCTATCTGGCCCGTCAGTTACGTGACTTCCGCGACGGACGGCGCGCCGACGACCCGCGCGAACTAATGCGCAAGGTGGCGAAGACGCTGGAACCGGACCAAATCGACGTGCTCGCGGCTTACCTCGCCAGCCTGCCCCGCGCCGCGCCGAGCCAGCGACGATCATCCGAATAAGGAGATGACCATGGACACCATGGACGACAACGTCGCCACGACGGACGTGCCCCGCCAGCGACCAGTCAGCTTTCAACCCGCCGCCGGGCATGTGCTGATTGAGTCCATGCAGGTGGCGTTTGGTACCGGTTCGGCGCGGCGTCTGGCGGTAGCGGATGTGAACCTGGAAATCCCTCCCGGGCGCTTCGTCTGCCTGCTGGGCCCATCGGGCTGCGGCAAGTCCACCGTGTTGAACACGATCGCCGGCTTCGTCACACCCAGCGCCGGAAGCGTCACGGTGGATGGCGAACCCGTCCGCGGACCGGGAGCCGATCGCGGCATGGTGTTCCAGCAACCAGCGTTATTCCCATGGAAAACGACACTGCAAAATGTCGCGTTCGGCCCGCTGATGGCGAAACGAGGCAACTCGGGCGCCGAGACCACGGCCCGTACAATGCTCTCCATGGTTGGACTGACACGCTACGCCGACCATTATCCTGACCAACTTTCCGGCGGAATGCAGCAGCGTGTCGGCATCGCCCGCGCGCTGGCCAACTATCCACGCGTCCTGTTGATGGACGAGCCATTCGGCGCGCTCGACTCGCAAACCCGCACGATGATGCAGGAAGCGTTGCTGGGCATCTGGTCGGAATTTCGCACCACGGTGGTGTTCATAACGCACGATATCGAGGAGGCGATTTATCTCGCGGACCACGTCGCGGTCATGGGTGCACAACCCGGCCGCATCGTTGAGCAACTGCCGGTGAACCTGCCCAGACCGCGCACTCCCGACTCGGCGTTCGATCCGGAGTTTATCCGCCTGAAACGGCATTGCCTGGAATTGATCCGCGGCGAAACGCTGCGCGGCTTCTCCGCCTGAACGACCGGCCGATTCAGGCCGCCGCGAGTTCCATCAGGTGATTGGCTTCCTCGAAGCGGCGGCGCGCGTCGGCCTGATCGTAGGGCCGCTTGCGTAACGTCTCCTCTTCCCACTGATCGCGCTGCTGGGTCACGAAATCGCCGCCGTAAATGTGGATGGCGCTGGTGAGTTTGCACAGCGGGTTGGTCACCGAGTGGATGATATCCTTGCCCAACGGGCAAACGTCGCCAGGCATCAACGCCGACGCGCCGGCGGGCTCGATCGGCCAGCGCGCGTCGTCCGGCAACGTGCGCCAGAAAATATTGTCCTCGCGCCCGCCGTACATGCCGATCACCGCCCACATGTGGTGGTTGTGCGGCATCGCGGTCATGCGCGGCCCCCAGACCAGATTGATGAGCGTCAGATCATCCGAGCGGTAGAGCAGTTCGATCCCCGCCTTCTTCGGTTCGCCCAACGCGCGGAGCACCTGGGCCGGCTCAGAAACCGCCTCCCGCATCAACTCCCGGATGGTCTTCTGGGCCCCGCCGGACCTCATTGCGGCCTTGCAATCGGCGATGAAGCAGTCGAGGTCGAACACGATTCGTCTCCCCATGGGCGCTCGGATGGATGAAATTTATCCATGCGGAGCCATTATGGCAAAATAAATCCGCAGCCTGCCCGGCAAAATCTGCCGCCCTGTTAACCAAAACCTAAGACTTTGCTGCCACGCTCCCGATGCCAAAACAGCGCCAGGATCCAGGCAACGTCATGCCGGAGATCGCATCTCGGACGGGAGAGCCATGAAGGCACTACTCGACGGTCTCAAAGCACTCGGCCCGGCGCGTCTGGCGGCCATGGGCGCGGTTGCCGTCGGCTTACTGGCGCTGCTCGCCGTAATGATCATGCGCGCCGGTTCCGGCGACCAAATGGCCCTGCTCTACGGCGATCTCGACCCGCGCGAAGCCAGCCAGATCGTCGATCAACTCAATCGCCGCCACGTGCCGTATCGCATCGGTGCCGGAGGTGGTCAGATTCTTATCCCCGCCGATCAGGTGCCGGAAAACCGGATGCTGCTGGCCAAGGACGGCCTGCCCTCCGGCGGCTCGATCGGCTACGAGTTGTTCGATCGCGGCGACGGTTACCTGTTCTCATCGTTTCAGCAGAAGATCAGTGAAACCCGCGCGATGGAGGGCGAACTTGCCCGTACCATCCACGCCATTCGCGGCATCCGCGCCGCGCGGGTGCATTTGGTGCTGCCGCGCCGGGAACCCTTCGCGCGCGAACAGCAGGATGCTCAGGCCAGCGTGATGTTGACGATGGTTGGCGCGCAGCGACTGGACAAGGAGGGGGTGCAGGCCATCCTCAACCTCGTGGCGGCGGCCGTGCCTGGGTTACGACCAAACAATATCGCGGTGATCGACTCGCGGGGCGAACTATTGGCGCGCGCCGGGGAGCCGGTCAGCCAGTTCAGCCAGGCGGCGTCGGCGGAAGAAATCAGGCGGACCACCGAATTGCGCCTCGCCCGCGCGGTGGAGGACATGCTGGAAAGGACTCTCGGTCCAGGCCGCGTGCGAGCGGAAGCGTCGGTACGGATGGACTTCGACAAGGTCAACGAAACAAAGGAGCAGTTCGATCCGGACCAACAGGTGACGCGCAGCACCCAAACGGTGAACTCGACCTCCAAGACAACTGAGGCAACCCAGGCGGTTACCGCGCAAAACAATCTGCCGAACGCCGATGCCGGCAATCAGGCCAATGGCTCGCAGGACGGCCGTCAGGAGGAAACGACCAACTACGAAATTGGCAAGACGGTCCGAACACTGATCCGCGAGCAGCCGCGCATCGACCGGATCAGCCTCGGCGTCATGGTCGACGGAACTGAGCAACCGGGTGCCGATGGGAAGCCCGCGTGGCAGCCGCGCACGCCCGAGGAACTGGAACGCATCACCGCTCTGGTTAAATCGGCGATCGGTTTCGACGACAAGCGCGGCGATCAGGTCAACATCGTCAGCATGCGATTCGTCACCGACGATGCCCTTGCCCCGGAGAGCAACGGGCTGTTGGGAATGGGTCTGGATAAACCCGATTTCATGCATCTCGCGCAAACCGCCCTGTTCGGCGTGATCGGATTGTTGGCGTTGCTGCTGGTGCTGCGGCCGATGGTGGCGCGGCTGACCGCTCTGGCGCCTTCGGGCCTCGCGCTGGCCGACGCCACAGGGGGAACCGCCCTGACCCACGGTGGTGGCTATTCGGGCGGCATACCGGCGGTCGCGCCGCCCTCCGGGTTTCCCGCACTGCCCGCACCCGGGCCGTTGGCGGGAGCCCTTTCGGCGGCGCACCTGGAAGATGACGCCATGATCAGTCTGAGTCAGATCGAAGGACAAATGCGTGCGTCTTCGTTACGACGACTATCCGACATCGTCGGCAAGCATCCGGATGAAACGCTGACGATCATGCGTGGCTGGATGGCACAAGAAAATGGCTGACCTCGCGAAGGTCGATGACTATCGCACGCTGCGCGGCGCGCAAAAGGCCGCGATCGTCATGCTGGCTCTCGGTGAGGAACAATGCGGCCGGCTGTTTACCATGATGCACGAGGACGAAATCCGCGACATCTCCGCCGCCATGGCGCAACTCGGCGCTGTCAGGGCCGAGATCGTGGAACGGTTATGCACGGACTTCGTCGAGAGCCTCGGATCGTCCGGCAGCCTGATCGGCAGCTATGAAAGCACTGAAACGCTACTGTCAAAAACGCTGCCGCGAGACCGCGTATCGCAAATCATGGAAGAGATCCGCGGCCCGGCCGGACGAACAATGTGGGACAAACTTGGCAACGTGAATGAGGACGTGCTGGCCAACTATCTGAAGAACGAATACCCGCAAACCGTCGCCGTCGTGCTGTCGAAGATACGCCCGGAGCATGCCGCGAACGTATTGACACTGTTGCCCGACCCGTTCGCGATGGAAGTCGTCATGCGTATGCTGCGCATGGAGACCGTGCAGAAAGAAGTGCTGGACGGCGTCGAACGCACTTTGCGGGCTGAATTCATGTCGAACCTCGCACGCAGCGCACGACGCGACTCCCACGAATTGATGGCTGAGATTTTCAACAACCTCGACCGTGCCGCCGAGACACGGTTCGTCAGCGGGTTGGAAGAACGCAATCGCGAATCAGCTGAGAAGATCAAATCTCTGATGTTCACCTTCGACGATTTGCAGCGCCTGGCCGGGCCTGCTGTCCAGACCCTGTTGCGGTCGGTCGAAAAGGACAAACTGCCGATCGCTCTCAAGGGCGCGTCGGACAAAATCAAAGAATTGTTCCTCAGCAACATGTCCGAGCGTGCCGGCAAGATGTTGCGCGAAGATATCGCGGCACTCGGTCCCGTCAGATTGCGCGATGTCGACGAAGCTCAAAGCGGGATCGTCAATCTCGCGAAGGACCTCGCGGCACAAGGGCAAATCGAAATCGGCGGCAACGCGGACGACGAGGTGGTATATTGATCATGGCAAACAGTTTTTTCTCTTCCCGCGGTTCCGGCGTGTTGTTGTTCGACGAAGACTTTGACGTTCCAGCGCCAACCGAGTCCGAACAGGAACCCGAGGTCATCGAACCACTGTACACGTTGGCTGAACTCAAAGCAGCGCGAGAAGATGCGGCGCGGGAAGGCCGTGAGGCCGCACTTTCAGATCTCGACGGATCCACGACGACCGCGGCGAACAAGGCCCTGACTTCGATCGCCGAGCAAATCGCGCTGGCCCGAGCTGAGGCTGTATCGGTAATGGAACAATCATCGGAAGCGATTACCCGGCTACTGCTCACCTGTTTCGCGACCGCGTTCCCAGCGCTTGGCGCGCGGCATGGCGCCAGTGAGGCCGCCGCCCTGGTGCGAGAGATCCTGCCGGCCTTGCAGCACGAACCAAAAATCTCGGTCCGGGTTAATCCCCATATCGCCGACGCGATAACTCAGGAAATCCAGGCTTTCGACGCTGATCTGGCGGCACGTGTCCGGCTTGTTCCCACCGATGCGCTGAGTCCTGGCGATGCGCGGGTAACCTGGGAAAGCGGTGCGGCCGCGCGGGACATGGACTCATTATGGAAACAGATCGAAAACATTCTGGCACCCGCCGGATTGTTGAACACCTGACGAACAGCGAGGGAATAAACACTTGGCCAATGACATGGAACTCACCGAACTGTCTGAACCTGGCGACAGTGGCGGCTCACGATCGGCACGAGAACTGGAAGCGGTTTACGATATCCCGGTCACGGTCAGCGCGGTACTCGGCAAGACCACGATGCAGGTCAGTCAGTTGCTGAAACTCGGCCGCGGCGCGGTGGTTGAACTGGATCGCAAACTTGGCGAAGCGATCGACATTTATGTCAACAATCGCCTCGTCGCGCGCGGTGAGGTCGTGATGGTTGACGATACCCGTTTGGGCGTGACCATGACGGAAATCGTCAAAGGTGATCGGGCTCCGTCATGATCGTGGATAAAACCCGATGAAAGTGCTGATCATCGGTTCGCTTGCCGGTGACCTGGGTCAGGCGGCCCGAATCGCGATCAGCCGCGGCGCGAAACTTGACCAGGCGGACGACGCCGACACCGCGTTGATCCGTCTGCGAGCCGATCCGCATATCGATCTTGTGCTGTGCGACATCGCACACGATATCGGCGCGATCGTCGCTGCGCTGGCGGCTGAGCGCATGGCCGTGCCGGTCGTCGCGTGTGCCACAGGCGATGATCCTGATGCCGCCGTCCGCGCTATTCGGGCCGGCGCACGCGAGTTCCTGCCGCTACCGCCCGACCCGGATCTGATCGCCGCGATTCTCGAAGCCGCGTCTGGCGAATCGCATGCCCTGATTGTGCGTGACCCGGTGATGGAAGCGACCGTTCAACGAGCCGACCAGGTGGCACGCGCTGATGCCTCCATCCTGATCAGTGGTGAGTCGGGAACCGGCAAAGAGGTCCTGGCCCGCTATATCCATCGCAAATCCCGCCGCGCCGGTGGCCCGTTCGTCGCATTGAACTGCGCCGCGATCCCCGAGAACCTCTTGGAATCGGAATTATTTGGGCATGAAAAAGGCGCCTTCTCTGGCGCCATCGCCCGCCGCATGGGCAAATTCGAAGCCGCGCATCGTGGCACGCTACTGCTGGACGAAATCTCCGAGATGGACATTCGTCTGCAGGCGAAATTGCTGCGCGCCCTGCAAGAGCGAGAAATCGATCGACTGGGCGGCTCCGCGCCGGTGCGTGTGGACGTTCGTATTCTGGCGACGACCAACCGTGACCTGACAGCCGAAGTACGTCGCGGTACTTTTCGCGAAGATCTGTATTTCCGTCTGAATGTTGTCAGTCTACGGATTCCGGCGCTGCGCGAACGCAGGGGCGACATTCCGGCGCTGGCGGATCATTTCTGCCGCAAATACGCCGGGGTGAATGGGCTACCGTATCGCCCACTCGCATCAACAGCGGTGTCCCGCCTGACCGCGCATCACTGGCGCGGCAATGTGCGGGAGATGGAGAATGTCATCCACCGTGCGGTCCTGCTGGCCACCAGCCCAGAAATCGCCGCGGAAAACCTCGAGCTGACACAATCCGACGGCACGCGAGCGACGTCTGAAGCGGCGCCTTCCGGCGGGATCGCATCACTCGTCGGCCGGCGCATGGATGAGGTCGAACGTGACCTGATCATCGAAACGCTCGGTCATACCCTGGGCAATCGCACTCACGCCGCCACGATTCTTGGAATCTCAATCCGAGCTTTGCGCAACAAACTTCGTGACTACGCCGCGAGCGGCGTCGCCGTGCCGCCGCCCGCCGCCAGCGCGGCCTGATCGGATATGTCAGGGACCATCGGTCTCTCACCCACCGGCATCCTGGCCCGCGCTCGTCAGTATGCGCCAGGAAGTGACATCGGCCTCGCGCTTGGGGTCGTCGCGCTCCTGTCCGTGCTTGTGCTGCCGCTGCCAACCGTCCTGCTCGATTTTGGCCTGGCGATGTCGATCACGGCGGCGGTGCTGGTGCTGATGGTCGCGCTATTTCTGAATCGCCCACTCGACTTCAGCAGTTTCCCGACATTGCTGTTATTGACGACGTTGTTGCGGTTGTCTCTGAACGTCGCCACCACGCGCCTCATCCTCTCGCATGGCAACGAGGGTATGCTCGCGGCGGGCCACGTGGTCGCGGCGTTCGGTGGCTTCCTGATGGGCGGCGACGTAGTGATCGGCCTGATCCTGTTTTGTATCTTGCTGGTGGTGAATTTCATGGTCATCACCAAAGGGTCCGGCCGCATCGCCGAGGTCGCGGCGCGGTTCAGTCTCGACTCGATGCCTGGCAAGCAGATGGCGATCGACGCCGACATGTCCGCTGGCCTGATCGACGAAAAAACCGCTCGCCGCCGCCGCCGCGAACTGGAGGAAGAAAGCAGCTTCTATGGCTCAATGGACGGAGCGGCCAAGTTCGTCCGCGGCGATGCAATCGCTGGACTGATCATCACCGGCATCAACATCATCGGCGGTCTGGCGATCGGACTGATCCGCTATCAAATGCCACTCGCCGACGCGGCGGCGACTTTCACGACTTTGAGTGCCGGTGATGGACTGGTGACGCAAATTCCATCGCTGCTGGTTTCCACCGCCGCGGGCATCGTGGTGACCAAAGGGGGTGTCGAAGGCACCGCCGACGTCGCCCTCGTACGTCAATTGGGCCGCGGTCCGAAGCCGCTGGCCATGGCGGCGGGCGCGGCGGCTGTCCTGGGTTTTCTGCCCGGACTGCCGACTCTGCCATTTTTGGCGATCGCCGGCCTGGCAGGCGGCGGGGCCTGGCTCCGCTATATGCATCCAATCGGCGAGGCGGATGCCGCACCAGCCGCACCCGCCATCACCGAGCCGCCGATCGGCGAATCGTTGCGTATGGACATGATTCGCCTGGAACTCGGCTACGGGTTGCTCGCGCTCGCGGGAGGTGGCGGGCCGCGTTTGACCGAGCAGATCAAAAGCCTGCGGAGGACCATCGCGGGCGATATGGGTTTCGTTCTGCCACCGGTAAGGATCCAGGACAATATGCGCCTGGGGCCCACCGAATACGTCATCAGCGTTAAGGAGATCGAGGCCGGCAAGGGAGAGTTGCGGCCGCTAATGCTCCTGGTGATGGATCCAAAAGGCGGCACGCCCGCGCTCGCTGGCGAGGCAACCAACGAACCATCGTTCGGGCTGCCCGCCATGTGGATCGATCCGTCCCTGAAAGAGGAAGCATTGTTTCGCGGCTGCACTGTCGTCGACGCGCCCACGGTGCTTTCCACCCATCTGACGGAGATCGTCCGGCAGAACGTCGCGGAACTGCTATCCTATGCCGAAACCCGCAAGCTGTTGGACGAATTGCCGGCCGAGCACCAAAAACTGGTCGCCGACATGATCCCGTCGACTATCTCGGTCGGCGCGGTCCAGCGAGTACTGCAATCGCTATTGCAGGAGCGCGTTTCGATCCGCGACCTGCCCACCATTCTGGAGGGGATCCAGGAGGCCTGTGGTGCGCCTTCACGCGCGATCCCGGCGATCGTCGCGCACGTGCGCGGACGGCTGGCGCGGCAGATCAGTGATCAACACACCGGGGCCTCAGGTTATATCCCGCTGGTCACCCTGTCGCCGGACTGGGAGGCGGCATTCGCCGAATCGTTGGCGGGTCCGCCTGAGGAAAGACAACTCGCGATGGCGCCTGGCAAGCTTCAGGAATTCGTGCGACGGCTGAACGAGGTTTACGAGAAAGCATCGTCAGGTGGCGAACTTCCGGTCATTCTGAGTAGCGGCGTGATACGGGCACATGTGCACGCGATCGTGGAGCGGGTCAGGCCTGGCACGGCGGTGCTGTCACAACTGGAGATTTTTCCGCGCGCCCGCATTCGGACCGTTGGCACTGTGTAAAGTTCCTGTCATGACAAGCGAACCCCTGTCACGACAACCGAACCCCTGTCATCGCGAGCGAAGCGAGGCAATCTCCATCAAAGAGGACCGGGAGATTGCCACGCATGCCCTCCGGCTTGACCGGAGGGTCGCTCCGATCCTCGCGATGACAGGGGAACGAGTCAGAACAACGAATAGCCACCGTCGATCACGAACGTGTCGCCAGTGTGATAACGCGACGCGGAACTCATCATGTACACCGCGATGCCGCCAAAGTCATCGCCCGTTCCCCAACGGCGCATCGGCACACGAGGGAACACCTTGTTCTGAAACCCATCGCTGGCCAGCGTCTTCGCGGTCATGTCAGTATCGATCCAACCTGGTAATATCGAGTGCGCGCGAATCCCATACCGCGCCAGTTCCACGGCCAACGACTTCATCATCGAAATCATCCCACCCTTGGTCGCCGCGTAATGTTCGCTTCGCGGCGAGGCTTCGATCGCCGCCAGGGACGCGGTGCCGGCCAGCACGCCTTCGATTTTATTTTGCACCATGTATTTGGATGCCGCGCGCAGCGTGAAGAACGCACCGTCGAGGTTGACTCGCATGACCCGGCGCCACTCCTCCGCCGCCATCTCAAAAAAAGGCTTGCCGCCTGACCGCCCGGATACGCCGGCATTGGCGAAGCAGCCATCCACCCGGCCAATCGTTTCAACCGTCCTGGCGAAACTCGCCTCAACCGCCGTCTCGTCCCCGACGTCGCATTCCAGCGCCAGGACCCGCGTACCGGCCTTGGCGATATGGTCGCGTGCCGCGGCGTTCTTTGAAGCGCTGGTGCCCCAGATCGCGACATCCGCGCCCGCCGCCGCGAGGGCCTTCGCCATGCCCAGTCCGATGCCGGAGTTTCCGCCGGTGATCAGGACGACTTTACCGGTCAGGTCGAAGGGATTGGTGGGCATGGCGTTCTCCAGAAAAGGCCGCGACGACGCGCATCAACACAGGGTCGGGCCCCATTGGCAACGGTTTGCGGGCGCTTCACGCCCATGGCATGGTCACGTGGTGTCGCGAAGGAAGGCCGCTCATGATCCCGGTTCTGGACGTCTCGCGCTATTTCGCCGGAGACCTGGGTGAACTGCCTCGATTGGGCGGCGAATTGCGGTACGCGTTTGAGAACGTCGGTTTCTGGTATTTGCGAGGCCATGGCGTCCCGAGGTCGCTGATCGACGCGGCGTTCGCCGAATGCGAACGGTTCCACGCGCAGCCGATCGAGAAGAAGCTCGCGCTGAAGATCAACGAACACACGATCGGCTACATGGCGATGTGTGGTTCCATCGCGCGCAGTTCGACGGTCAACAACAATACAAAGCCGAGTGTGAATGAGGCCTTCTTTCTGCGGCGGGAGCGGACGCAGGACGACCCCGACGTCATCGCGGGCAAGCGCTTTCGTGGCCTGAACCAGTGGCCCACCGGCCTGCCGGGATTCCGGGAGACGACGTTGGCCTACATGGGCGCGATGGAGCAACTGGGTAAGAAACTGGTGCGTATCTATGCCGTCGCGCTCGATCTGCCAGCGGATTATTTCGATCCCATGTTCGCACAACCGAACATGATCCAGCGCTTCACGCATTACCCGCCGCGGCCGGTCTATGAGGACAACGAGTTCAGCATCGCGCCACACACTGATTCCGGGTTCATGACCCTGCTGGCGCCGTCCTCCGTGCCAGGCCTGTCGATCCGGCTGCCCGATGGAACGTGGTTCGACGCGCCGTCGGATCCTGACGCGTTCGTCGTCAATGGCGGCGATATATTGCGGCGGTGGACCAACGACCGATTCCTGGCCACGCCGCATCGGGCGATCAATACCTCGGGCCGGGAACGGTATGCGATACCGTTCTTTTTCGACACCCATCCGGACACGCTGATCAGTTGCCTGCCCAGTTGCCAATCGCCGGAGAACCCGCCCAAATACGAACCGATCACCTATGACGAGTACGCACTCTGGTACGCGATGCGGAATTATGTGCATCTGCACCAGGAGCAACAGGCGGCTTAACCGCCAATTAAGGTCGTATCGTCATTATTTGCCTACCCGCAAAGGAACTGGCATACCGCCGCGCCAACTCCCAACCCAGGGCCCTGGAGGGTGCGTAAACCCGCGCTCCGGGGCCGTCCGTCAGACAGTCAAGAGGAACAGATCGGATGCAAGCGGCCCAATACTTGATCCTCGCCTGCGGTGTCGCGGCGTTGATCTACGGCCTGATTACCGCCCGTCAGGTGCTCGCGCATGATCCCGGCAACGCCCGGATGCAAGAGATCGCCGCCGCGGTCCAGGAAGGCGCCCGCGCCTATTTGAACCGGCAATACATGACGATCGGCATCGTCGGTGTCGTCATCCTGATCATTCTGGGCGTCGTGCTCGGCATCCACACGGCGATTGGGTTCATCATTGGCGCGGTGCTGTCGGCGGCGGCCGGCTATATCGGCATGAACGTCTCGGTCCGGGCGAATTGCCGCACGGCCCAGGCGGCCCGTGACGGGCTGGCGGCGGGGCTGGATGTGGCGTTCAAGGCGGGCGCGATCACCGGTATGCTGGTCGTCGGCCTCGGCCTGCTGGGTGTCGCGGGATATTATTTCGTGCTGCGCGCCGGTCTGGCGCCCGGTGCCGATCTCCGTCCGCTCCTGGAGGCGATGGTTGCTCTGGGCTTTGGCGGCTCGCTGATTTCCATCTTCGCCCGGTTGGGCGGCGGCATCTTCACCAAGGGAGCCGACGTTGGCGCCGACCTTGTCGGCAAGGTCGAGGCCGGCATCCCCGAGGACGACCCCCGCAACCCCGCCGTCATTGCCGACAACGTGGGCGACAACGTCGGTGACTGCGCCGGCATGGCCGCCGATTTGTTCGAGACCTACGCGGTGACGATTGTCGCCACCATGCTGCTGGCCGCGATCTTCTTCACCGGGGAGACACGCGACGCGCTGTTGATGTTGCCACTGGGCATCGGCGGCATTTGCATCCTGACATCGATCGTCGGGACTTATTTCGTGAAGCTCGGCGCCGATAACGGGATCATGAAGGCGCTTTACAAGGGCCTGATCGTGACCGGTGCTTTGTCGGTGGGTGGCGTCGCGCTGGTCATCAAATACTTCATTGGCTTCAGCACACCGCTGGCAATAACCGGTGGCGGATCGGTCATGGGTTCGTCGCTGTTCATCTGCGCTTTGATCGGCCTGGTCGTCACCGGGGCGATCGTGTGGATAACGGAATACTATACATCCACCGAATACCGGCCGGTGCGCTCGATCGCGCAGAGTTCGACGACCGGGCATGGCACCAACGTTATCCAGGGCCTCGCGATTTCCATGGAGGCGACGGCGCTTCCGGTGGTCGTCATTAGCATCGGCATCATCGTGACCTTTATGGTCGCTGGCCTGTTCGGCATCGCGGTGGCGGCGACAACCATGTTGTCTCTGGCCGGCATGATCGTGGCGCTGGACGCCTATGGCCCGGTGACGGACAACGCAGGCGGTATCGCGGAAATGGCCGATCTGCCCAGGGAAGTTCGTGTCACCACCGACGCTCTGGATGCGGTTGGCAATACGACGAAAGCAGTGACCAAGGGCTACGCGATCGGCTCGGCCGGTCTGGCGTCGCTGGTGCTGTTCGCGGCCTATACGCAAGATCTGGCGCACTACTTCCCCACCTTGAAGGTGGACTTCAGCCTGACCAATCCGTTCGTGGTGATCGGGCTCTTCATGGGCGGCTTGCTGCCCTATCTGTTCGGCGCGATGGGCATGACGGCGGTGGGCCGAGCGGCCGGCGCGGTGGTTGTCGAGGTGCGACGTCAGTTCAAGGAAATCCCCGGCATCATGGAGGGCACCGCCAAGCCGGAATATGGCACGGCGGTCGACCTGCTGACCAAGGCCGCGATCAAGGAGATGATCCTGCCGTCCCTGCTGCCGGTGCTGGCGCCGATTGTGCTGTGGGTCGTGATTGACATCATCGCGGACCGCGCGGCGGCCTTCGCTTCATTGGGCGCCATGCTGCTCGGCACGATCGTGACGGGGCTGTTCGTCGCGATCTCGATGACCTCGGGCGGCGGCGCCTGGGACAACGCGAAGAAATACATCGAGGAAGGGCATCACGGCGGCAAAGGCTCCGACGCGCACAAGGCGGCGGTGACCGGCGATACGGTCGGCGATCCATATAAGGATACGGCGGGCCCGGCGGTGAACCCGATGATTAAGATCACCAACATCGTGGCGCTGCTGCTGCTGGCGATGCTGGCGGGGTGGTTGAAGTAAGACTGCGCGAGGCCTACGGCAGCTGTCTCCGCGAGTCCCACAGTATTCGCTGTCATCGCGAGGAGCGAAGCGACGAAGCGATCTTCGTGTTCCAGTGGATGGAGATTGCCTCGCTTCGCTCGCAATGACAGGTCGGGGTTAGCGGCCAAACGTCGCCGATCAGGTTGGCTGAGGTCCCCGCACCAGCTTGCCCGGCAATGCGCCGGTCGCCTGCCCCTCCCGATAGGTTACCCGCCCCGAAACAATCGTCGCCTCGTACCCGTACACGTCCTGCAATAACCGCTTCCCACCGGCCGGCAGATCGTGCGCGATGTACGGCTTGCCCGCGCCCAACCGATCCCAGTCGATGACATTCACATCGGCCTTCATGCCAGCGCGCAGAATGCCTCGGTCATGCAGGCCGGCGGCGCCCGCTGTGTCGGAGGTCAGACGCCGGATCAATTCCTCAGGCGTGAACTTGTTCAACGTCCGGCCCCAATGCGTCAGCATCCACGTCTGGAAACCCGCGTCCAGAATGAATGCGACGTGCGCGCCGCCGTCGCCCAGACCCATGATGCAATTGCGGTTATGCAACAGTTGTTCGGCCATCGACAGATCGCCATACGCGTAGCTGGAAATGGTCGTGTAGATGAAGTCGGTACCTTCGCTATCCAACAATGCGTCGTAGGTGACCTCCTGTGGCGTACGGCCTTCTCGGGCCGCGATCGCGGCGAAACTATCCTCCTTCTTCGGCGCGTAGATCGGCGGGTTACCGAAGCGAAACATCAGATCCCAGCGCAGACGATGGAACAGCGGGAACTTGTTGAATTCTTTCGGATCCTCACTGAGAATCTTCGCGCGGATTTCCGGATCGCGCATTCGCGCGACGCGCTCCGCCAGCGGCAGATGCGCGATGGTCTGATAAGTTCTGGTGCCCGAAAACGGATTCTGGCTTCCTGACAACCCGAGTAACGCACCGGTCGCACGAGGCCCAAACACCGGACGGATCGGCACGCCATCCGCGGCGGCCTGATCGGCGTAACGCAGCAGATCGCGCCAAACCTCGGGCCGGGCGTGCCGCTGAGTCAGGGTGAATACGGTCGGCCGGCCACTGGTTTCGGTAATGCGGCGGACCATGGCAAACTCCGCCGCGGGATCGGGTGCCCATTCCGACACGATCTCCAGCATGCCCGAGCCCGCGTCCTTCATGCCCAATGCGATGCCTGTCAGTTCGTCTTCCTGGGCTTGCAGGGTCGGAGTCGGGTCGCCTTTCAACGTCTTGTGCGAAATGCTGCGGGACGTTGAGAACCCGAAGGCTCCGGCCCGCATGGCATCGCGCGCGATTTCACGCATTTGCGCGATATCACCCTGATTGGCGTTTTCCAGATTGATCGCCCGATCGCCCATCACGAACACGCGAACCGCCGCATGCGGAAGTAGCGCGCAGACATCGATGTCGCGTGGTTTCCGATCCAGAGCCTCCAGATATTCGCCGAACGATTCCCACTCCCACTTCAGGCCCTCGTGCATGACGACGTCGGGAATGTCTTCGACGCCTTCCATCAGTTCGATCAGCCGTTGCCGATCCGCGGGTTTGCAAGGGGCGAACCCCACTCCGCAATTGCCCATGACCACGGTGGTGACACCGTGCCACGCGCTTGGTGCCAAATGCTGATCCCACACTGCCTGGGCGTCGTAATGCGTGTGGATGTCGACAAAGCCGGGAGTAACCAGTTTCCCCTTCGCGTCGATTTCTTCCGCGCCGGTGCCTGATACGGCGCCGACCTGAGCGATCTTGCCGTCTTTAACGGCCACATCGGCATCAACCGGCGCGCGGCCCGTTCCGTCAATGACGGTGCCACCGCGAATGACCAGATCATGGTCTGACATTTGGACCCTCCTGGGGGGAATTGCTTACCGGAATGCTGCGCCGGTCAGGGCGGCGTGACAAGCAGCACACCTGGTTGCGGCCAGTCCGGGCTCCGGCATAACATTCCGCAAACCGGGATGCTTTAGCCGACGTTCAAAATTCCGGCCACCAACGCGAGGGAACGCCATGACTCCCGATATCGGGCTCGGTAATTGGCTCTATCAGCGCGCGCTGCGGACACCGCATCGCAAGGCTCTGACATTTGAGGGCACGACCTGGACCTACGGCGAGTTGCGGCAGCGGATCGATCGCCTCGCCGCCGGATTGCGAGCGAATGGTGTGTGCCAGGGCGATCGGGTCGGCTTCATCGGCTTCAACCAGCCGTCGTTCGTCGAGACGATGTTCGCCACCGCGCGTCTGGGCGCCATCTTCGTGCCATTGAATTTTCGGCTGAGCGGACCTGAACTCAGCTACATCATCAACAACGCCGGCGTGCACACGTTATTGGCCGACTCACCGCATCGTCCCGTCATCGATACCATTCGCGCGGAGCTTCCCAGCCGGCGGTTCTTCTCCGCCGACGAACCGGCGGAAGATTGGCCGTCCACGGCAAGTCTGATCATGGCGAATGAACCTCTGCGGGATGGCGCGAAAGTCGTGGAGGATGATGTCGCGATCATCATGTTCACCAGCGGAACGACGGGGCGACCCAAAGGCGCGATGCTCACGCACGGCAATCTGTGGTGGAACAACGTCAACGTGCTGCATGCTTACGACGTTCATGAATCGGACGTATCGCTGCTGGTCGCGCCGTTGTTCCACATCGGCGGTCTCAACGTGAATTCGCTGGTGATCTGGCAAAAGGGCGGGCATGTCGTGCTGCACCGGAACTTTGATCCAAAACGGTGCCTGGACGACATCGCGACGTACCGTGTCACGACAATGTTCGCGGTGCCCGCGATGCTCTTGTTTGTGAGCCAGCAGCCCGAATTCGCGTCAGCAGACCTTTCGAGCCTTGCGACCGTGCTTTGTGGGGGAGCTCCCGTACCAGAGCCGCTCATGCGCCTCTACGCCGATCGTGGTGTGCCGATCAATCAAGGCTATGGATTAACGGAAACCGCGCCGTTCGTGACGTTTCTGGCGCCGGAATGGGGAATGGAAAAACTCGGATCAGCCGGTAAACCGCCGATGTTCTGTGAGGTGCGTCTTGTTGACTCCAACGGAAGAGATGTCGGGAAACCGAAGGTGAATGGCGAAGTCATCACGCGCGGGCCAAACATCATGAAGGGTTATTGGAACAATCCCGAAGCGACGGCGGCGGCGATCGACCCCGAAGGATGGTTTCATACCGGCGATGTCGGGTATTTCGACGAGGACGGCTTTCTGTTCATCGCTGATCGTTTGAAGGACATGGTGATTTCTGGCGGTGAGAACGTCTATCCCGCCGAGGTCGAGAGCGTACTCTATGATCATCCGGCGATCGCTGAGATCGCGGTGATTGGCCTGCCCGACGAACAATGGGGCGAGGCTGTGGTGGCCGTCGCGGCGCTCCGGCAGGGTGCGAACCTCGATCTTGAAGATCTACGGGCATTCGCGACCGACCGGCTGGCACGCTACAAACTGCCGCGCCGGCTGGAACTGGTCACCGCCTTACCGCGCAACCCGGCGGGAAAGGTGCTGAAGTTCGAATTGCGCGCGCAGTTCGGCGCTTCGGACCGTCCGACCGGTTGATGCCAGGCGGCTCTCAGCCTCATCGAAGGTGACCCAGCGCCCCAGGTCGTAGTCGAACAGTTTGCATCGTTTGCATACGCGAACGAAAGCGCGCCACGAGAACCGCCAGCTCATGATGTCTTCGTTCGGCGCCATCGCCTCCTGCATTCTCGGCAGATTGTAGAGTGGCACACCGGGCGCGGCGTGATGGGCGTTATGTTCCATGATCGACAGCACCATCGGCCCGAAGGGCCAGGGGAAGCGGACATGGAGCGAGCCATTGATAGCGCCTCGATCGGCCTGCCATGCTGGCACGGACGGGTACCAATGCACCGTCGGATGGGTATGATGCAGGTAAATAACCAACGACATCAATCCATTCCACACGAGGAATGGTATGCAGACCCCAATCGAGAGGCTGGCCAGCGCTGAATGACCCAGAGCGCCGCCAACCGTGATCACGCTCCAGATCTGCGCGGTCAGGAACAGCAGGACAAGGCACGTATCGAAGACATAGATGGGCCTCACGTTCCGATAGATCGCCGGGACCGCCCAGGTCACATAGGGCGCCCACAACTCCATCATGTAGTAGAAGGCTACGCCGATCGGCGAACGATAGAACCGGTACATCAGGCGCCGTGGTATTCCGCGGGAGCGGTAGTCGTCCGGGCTCCAAGGTTCCCATACCTCATCCCAGCCGCGGACGTTGTTATAGCCGTGGTGCATGCGGTTGTGGCCCAGATCCCAGAGCGAGAACGAATGCAGCGAGGGCAGGAACGCGAGCCGCCCAATGGTCTGGTTGAGCCAGGGCGATGCGGTGAAGCTATTGTGGCAGGCGTCGTGGCCCACGATAAACAGCATCCCAACCACGAGACCGCACACCGGCGCCAGGATGAACCCCAGAGGAGCCGGCGCCGCGAGGGCCAGGAACACCAGGCCCAGATAGAGCGCGACGAGGGCAAGGAACATGGCGACCGGCAACGCGACCAGACGGCGCGCGTAGCCAAGCTTCTCCTGCTGGGTGAGTCTGGATCGTGGAGCCGGGCCCGGAAGCGATGCATTCGTCATAGCGGACCGTTACCCCGGCACGCTCCGCCGCGCCATCGCCGCGACACCGGCTGACACAACAAACCCAGCGGCGCCCAGACTGAACCACTGGGACCGAGCCGCTGGGCGAGGTACTGAACTGTCAGTCGAGCGAGACGATCAGAGCGCGGCGAGAATCGTCTCCGCTTTGCTGGCCTCAAAGCCGCCCGGGGCCTCGACACCAAGGTGCGTCACCTTGCCGTCGTCCGCCACCAGAGCATAACGCTGGCTGCGCACGCCCATGCCGCGGGCCGTGATATCCATCTCCAGACCAAGCGCCTTGGCGAAGGCCGCGGAACCGTCAGCGACCATCATGACCTTGTCGCCGGTGCCCTGATCCTTGCCCCAGGCGCCCATGACGAAGGCGTCGTTGACGGAGATGCAGGCGATGGTGTCAACGCCCTTGCCCTTGATCGCGGCCGCGTTCTGCACGAACCCGGGAAGATGCTTGGCGCTGCAGGTCGGGGTGAAGGCGCCCGGTACCGCGAACAGCACCACCTTCTTGCCTTTAAAAATGTCGTCTGTGGACACTTCCTTCAGACCATCCGGCGTCGCCATCATCAGTTTCATCGACGGAATTGTGTCGCCAACTTTGATCGTCATGGTTTTCTCACTCCCCGATAGGGACAGGCCCGGTATGGGGCCCCCCGGTGATCACGGCCGACTCCTAACCCGCCAGCGAACGCGAGTCACGACCCCGTTCCGCCGCTTCCTGATGGGCGCCAAATTCCCCGCCCCTGGCCTTTCGCCAGCCTGGCTGGCATCTTCCCGCCCCTGAGCGGGAGGGCGATACGTGCTGAGCATGAAAGGAAAGGTGGCGATCGTCACCGGCGCAGGGTCGGTTGGCCCGGGTTGGGGCAACGGGCGGGCGACCGCGACGCTGCTGGCCCGGCAAGGCGCCGCGCTGTTCCTGGTCGACATCAACGAAGCCACCGTTCGCGAGACCCAGGCCATCATCGAGAAGGAAGGCAACACCGCCGATGTGCATTGCTGCGACATGATGGTCGCGGCCGATGTTCAGGAGATGGTTCAGGCTTGCGTCACTCGTTTCAAACGGATCGATATTCTGGTGAACAACGTCGGCGGCTCGGCGCCCGGCGATCCCGTCGCGATGACCGAAGACGTGTGGGACCGGCAGATCGATTTCAATCTCAAGACCACATTCCTCGGCTGTAAGTACGCCATTCCGGTGATGTTGGAGCAAGGCAAGGGAGCGATCGTCAACATCGCGTCGGTGGCCGGCATGCGGAATGATTTTTTGAGTGGCCGGTCGCATGTCGGTTATAGCGCGTCGAAAGCCGGGGTGATCCAGTTGTCACGCTCGGTCGCCGGCACCTATGCCAAGAAGAACGTCCGGGTGAACACGGTCGTGCCGGGCCTGATGCATACGCCGTTGGTTGAAACCCGGCTGGCCCGCACCGTTGGCGGCAACGATCTGCAAAAGCTGATCGATGCTCGCAATGCCGCGGTGCCGATGGGGCACATGGGCGACGCCTGGGACGTTGCTCACGCGGTGCTGTTCCTCGCGTCGGACGAGGCGAAGTTCATCACCGGCACTGAAATTGTCGTCGACGGTGGCAGCACCGCGGCGATGCCCTGACACCGAAACAACGAGGAGATGACGATGTCTGACAGGCGCTTTCCGGAACTAACGCCGGAGACGATGACCGACGAGCAACGCCAGGTCGCCGAGGCGATCCAAGCCGGTCCGCGCGGCGCCGGACTGCGAGGTCCGTTCAACGCACTGATGCGCAGCCCGCAATTGTGCGATCTGGTGCAGCGCGTTGGCGCCTATGTTCGTTTCGGCAGCTCGATCCCGCAACCGCTGAACGAGCTGGCGATTTGCATGGCCGGCCGCAAATGGGGCGCGCAGTACGAATTCTACGCCCATCGGAGACTGGGCATCGAGGCCGGGTTGAGTCCCGCGATCCTCGACTCGGTGGCGAATGGCCGCCGGCCGGAAGCGATGTCGTCGGATGAAACGATCGTTTACGAGTTCGTGATGTCTCTGCTTGGCACCGGACATGTTCCCGATCCACGCTATCAGGCGGTGATCGACCGGTTCGGGGAGCGTGGCGTGATGGATCTGGTCGGCGCGGTTGGTTATTACAGTCTTGTGTCGATGGTGCTGAATGTCGCTCAGGTGCCGCTGCCGGAAGGCGTTGAGCCGCCGTTAAAGCCGCTCTGAGGTTCCGCGACTCTGCGGAGCCGGCCGCTCAGAGGAGGATAGCCATGCGCCCTGAGGATGTGATCGCCGACAAGCGCCGCCCCTTCACCGGGGCAGAATATATCGAGAGTCTGCGCGACGGGCGCGAGGTCTATATCGACGGCGAACGTGTCGCCGATGTCACCACGCATCCGGCGTTCCGCAACGCGGTTCGCTCGATCGCGCGGCTTTACGACGCGCTGCATGATCCGAAAACCAAGAATGCGTTGACCTGTTCCACCGACACCGGATCCGGCGGCTATACTCACAAGTTTTTCCGCGTGCCCAGGTCGCGAGAAGACATGCTCGGCGCCCAGGAAGCGATCGCTGGTTGGGCGAGGTTGTCCTATGGGTGGATGGGTCGGACGCCGGATTATAAAGCGGCGTTTTCCAATACACTTGGTGGCTTCCCGGAATATTACGGCGCTTACGCTGATAATGCTCGCGCGTGGTATAAGCGCGCGCAGGAAGCTGTCCCGTTTATGAATCACGCGATCGTCAATCCGCCGATTGATCGCCACAAGCCGGCGGAAGACGTGAAGGATGTCTACGCCTGCGTCAAGAAGGAAACGGACGCCGGCATCTATGTCTCAGGTGCCAAGGTGGTCGCTACATCCGCGGCGTTCACCCATTACAACTTCATGGGTCAATCGTCCAAAACCGCGACCGAAGACCTGGACATGTCCGTCATGTTCATGGTGCCTATCAATGCGCCAGGATTAAAGTTGATCTGTCGCACTTCTTACGAGGCCGCGGCGGCGCGGAACGCATCGCCGTTCGACTATCCGTTGTCGTCCCGGTTTGATGAGAACGATGCGATTTTCGTGATGGACAATGTGTTCATCCCGTGGGAGGACGTCTTTATCTACCGTGACCCAACCCGGGTCATGAGCTTTTTTCCGGGTTCTGGCTTCGTCCACGGCGCGATGTTCCAGGGCTGCACACGCTATGCCGTCAAGCTCGATTTCATCTCTGGGTTGTTGGCGAAGGCGCTGCATTGCACGGGCGCGGACGAAGCGCGCAACAACCAGGTACTGCTTGGCGAGGTAATCACATGGCGGCACCTGTTCTGGTCGCTCTCCAACGCGATGGCGCATAACCCGCAACCCTGGCAGGGCGACGCGGTGTTGCCGGAGTTGCAGGCTGGCCACGCCTATCGCGTGTTCGGACCCGATTCCTGGCCGCGCATCAAGGATATCGTGCAGAAGACCGTGACGTCAGCACTGATCTATTTGCCCTCGTCGGTAAAGGATTTCGCCAATCCGGACATTGACCGCTATTTGCGCCAATATGTGCGTGGATCGCATGACATCGGCCATGTCGAGCGCATCAAGATCATGAAACTGCTGTGGGACGCGGTCGGCACCGAGTTCGCCGGACGGCACGAACTTTATGAACGTAACTACTCCGGTGGCTGGGAGGATATCCGAGCCCAGGTGCTGACTGGAGCGCAAAAGAGCGGCGGTCTGAAGGCAATGGAGGCGCTGGTGGACCAGTGCATGGCCGATTACGACACCAACGGCTGGACCGACCCGGCCTGGATCAATCCGTGAGACCGTCGCGACATTATCGAGTACCGGAAACGAACTCTCAGGTCCTCGAACCCTCCAGCGTCTGCGCTCTCCTCGCCGGAGTGATGGGCATTCTTCTGTTCCGGCGCATCCGGTCAGTCGGAACGAATTCGAAATATACCGTGCCAGTCTGAACACGGCCCCTTACCGCTCTGATTTGCCGATTCCGTACAAGCCGGACAAACTGGGACTGTGTGGAGGAGCGGGAGTGCCGGAATGAGTGACGTGACTGCGTTCAATCCTCATAAAGAGGAGGATGAGGGTTATCGCGCGGCTGAGGCGGGACGAAAACTGTCAGAGAATCCGTATCCGCGGGGTACCATTCGTTATGAAGAGTGGCGGCGCGGTTGGCACATCCAACGTGACAATAAGCAAAAGGAAGAAGCCGAGGGTCACCTGGCCGCCGAATCCGGACTGAAGCTATCCGCCAATCCGTACCCGAGGGGTACGATCCGTTACGAACATTGGCGGCAGGGCTGGCACAAGAAGAACGAAGAAACCCAGCGCGCGATCAGACTCGGCCGGTTATGAGGCTTGCGGCCTGAACCGCTGTCGTGGCCCGCCGATCACGGTGACAATCGCGGCATTACGCTCTCGCCGAACAGACGCATCGACTTCTCCGCCGCCGCCAATGGAAGATCGTTGAAGTTCACCTGCAAGGACGCGATCTCGAACGGTCCGATGAGCGTCTGATAGCTGGCGACGGCATCAAGGATTCGATCCGGCGTGCCAACCCATGCCGCACATTTCTCCACCTGAGTTTCGAACGTTTCCCGCGCCAGTGAGGCGATGACTTTGTCGTAGCCGGGGTAATCCGCCGAGCGGGCACCCGACGTCCAGTCCGACGCGGCCTCGACCAACGATCGCAGGTACCGCTCGATTGGCCCCCGGGCGAGTTCCTCGGCCTCACGCTGGTTCTCGTGGCAAAGCATATGGAAGGCCAGCATAACGGTTCCCGGTCCCTCGTGCCCGGCCGCGGCGCGAGCGTCGCGGTAAACGCCGATCAACTCCTTCATCGCGCCGCCTGCCATCGGGATCGCCATGATGCCGTAGCCGTTGGCGCCGGCGCGCTCGAACGATTCGCGGGTGCCCAGGGCCGCGACATAAAACGGCGGCCGCGGCTTTTGGGTGGGACGTGGCAGCGAGGTCACGTCGCGAAACGAATGAAAGCGTCCCTCGCTGGTCACGTTTTCCTGTTCCAGCAGCAGGCGGACCTGCGCCACGCCTTCATCGAACCGCGCCCGGCTTTCATCCAGCTTCACACCGAAATGCTCGAACTCGTGTGGCAGGAACGCGCGTGCGAAACCGGCGTCGAGGCGTCCGTCACTCAGCGCGTCCAGCATCGCCAGTTCGCCGGCGATTTTCAGCGGATTGTTGAACGCGGGCAGCACGGCCCCGGTCACCAGACGGGCGTGCCGCGTCACCTGCGCCGCGGCGGCCAGGAACACGATGGGATTCGGGCTGTAACCGCCATATGGCAGGAAGTAATGCTCGACCGTGCGGACGTGGTGGTAGCCATACCGGTCGACCAGGGCCACGAGGCGCAGGGCCTCCTGCCAATAATCCCGCGCCGATTTCACCTCCGGCCCGATGTCGGGAAAGAATTGAATGCCGACCCGCATGATCCGTCCTCCTCGTCAAATTCGTCGGGCGGTTCTGGCAGGCGATCGCCCGCCGCTCAACCCACGGGCGGGTGCTGGGGCAGTTTCAAGGTCCGTTGCGGGTGGAGAGCCGACGTACGAGCCCCAGCCCGCCCACGTCAGCTTCGCGCCAATGGACTAAACCGCTGTCGCGGTAATCTCTCGCGGCAGAGGTCAGCGGCACAGTAGCGGGATGGCAGCGTCCTGTCTTGGGATGGAGGGGCTTCACAACCTCACCCAAGACAGGAGC
>Ga0182018_10000999_pt1 | contig 34143 bp, 34 predicted proteins | sample 812P2MmetaG_FD_120490 | JGI IMG/M metagenome (GOLD analysis project Ga0182018, IMG submission 120490) | Permafrost microbial communities from Stordalen Mire, Sweden - 812P2M metaG | ecosystem: Environmental > Terrestrial > Soil > Wetlands > Permafrost | place: Sweden: Stordalen | collected...
GAAGCGGGCCGCCTTCGGCTTCACCTCATTCCGCAACTACCGAATCAGGGCTCTGCTCTATGCCGGCAAGCCGAACTGGGACCTGCTCGCCACGATCACACCCCGCTGAAATCCGAAGTGCCGAAAATCCCCGCTGGGGCTACCTTCGCATCGTCGGCGAAATGAAGAAGCTCGGAGTTGTGACCTCGGCCACAGCGGTACGCGGGGTGCTGCGTTACCACGGTCTCGGACCCGCCCCTCGACGATCGGGGCCGAGCTGGTCCGAGTTCATCCGAGCCCAAGCCAAGAGCATGCTGGCAACGGACTTCTTTCACGTCGACACCGTCTTTGGGCAGCGCTTCTACGGGCCTAATCTAACGGATATCATATTGCACAGCTGAGCGACACGGCCCCACGTTTATCCGTTTGAACTGGGGATTCACGGAGATCCAAGCATTTGGGGTGAATCCCGGCGTCACGCTCCCAAAGGTGAGGATGGAGATGGCTGGTTCCGGCCATAGAACGCGGTTGGCTGCGGACGACCACACCCCGCGCTGTTATTTCTTGTCCCAGCACGGGCCCGGCACCCCGTACGTGGCGCGACATGGACAACTAATCTCGTGCCGGTGGCGGACAATTGCTCCAATCTCGGCGACATGACACGCCGCAACGTCGTCATCACCGGAGGTAACAGCGGCATCGGCAAGGCGACGGCCAAGGCATTGGCGCGGCTCGGCGCGCGAGTGGTGATCACGTCCCGGGACGCCGGGCGTGGTGAACAGGCCGTGAACGACATCAAGCGAGCGAGCGACAACGATGCCGTCGACTGCGTTCCCCTGAACCTCGCCAGCTTGAGTGCGGTGCGGACCTGCGCCAAGACGTTGCTGGATCACCTGGAGGAAATCCACGTCCTCGACCTCAATGCTGGTGGGGTGCTGTCGCGTCGCGATGTCACCGAAGACGGGTTCGAGATGCAGTTCCAGGCCAACCACCTCGGGCATTTCCTTCTGAGCTCCCTCCTGCTCGACCGGCTGCGACAAAGCGCTCCTGCCCGTGTGGTCGTGCTGTCCTCGTGGGGTCACACGCAAGCCCGCGGTGGTCTCGACTTTGACGATCTGCAATGAGCCGCCCGCCCATACAGGGGGTCGTCCGTCTATAGCGCTACCAAACTGATGAACCTGTACTTCACGTTCGAGCTCGCCCGACGCACGGCCGACCTGGGGGTGACCGTCAATGCCCTTCACCCCGGGTTCGTCGCCAGTGGCTTCGCGATGAATGGGGACACGAACTGGCTCCGACTCGGGATCACGATCAGCCGGCCCTTTGCCCGCAGCCCGGAAAGGGGGGCACGAACGGCAGTGTGGTTGGCTGCGTCGCCCGACGTGACGAACATCACCGGACGGTACTTTGTCGACCGCCGGACAAAGGAGCCGGCCAAAGCGGCCCTGGACACCGAGGCGGCCCGCCGGCTCTGGAAGGTGAGCGAAGAGCTCGCCGGCATCGCCTGACGAAGCCCCACGGCTATCGAATGGAGCTGGCCGGGCACCAAAGTTGAAAATGCTTCTACCTGGAAACCCGAGGTGGTTCACGATCAAAAGGCATCGAGGGAGGGATGCGGGTTGACCACAACGAGGTGTGCCAGGCCAGCAATGTGCCCGGCGTCACACCGAAAGTTCCCCAGTGTGAATGAGGTAGGACGCGGCTGAGTGCGGCCAACAGCGCACGATCGGCGGGCTGGTAGGTAGAACGTCCAACCTGGCGTCGAAGTATTACCACTTCGTGGCGGAGAGCGAGTAGCTCAATCTCGCTAGACGTTGCGGAACGAAAGAGGAGCACGACCATTTCGAGCAAGTGCCGGACAGCAAGATAGACGAAGGCCCAAAGCTGCCCTCGCGGCCGGTGCACTCGCATCGGGTCGAAGGTAGTCGAGACGGTTGAAACCTGTGCAGAGCGCCTGGTGGAGTGGATAATCGAGTTTTCGGATACTACGGGTCACTCCAACACTCTGTTGAGTTTTCTCGCCGATTCGTCTACTCTGGCCAGCGGTGACTCTGGGAGCTAGGTGCGAGCACCCCAACCCCGGGCGCGGTGGCGCCCGCCTCTCCCGCCGCTCCGTCCTCGCTGGGGCCGGCGCCCTTGCTGGCCTCGCCGCCATGTCCTCGGCGTCCACCGAGGAGGCCGGCGCCGCGCCAACCTCGTCGCCCCGGGGGCCCCTCGCTGCAGGAGACGCGGTAACCGTGGATCCGTCCCAGTTCCTCTCGCTCCAACAACTGCGGACCTGGAGCACCGAGCTCGACGCCATGGGAATGCGGGCCACCGGCTACCCCGTGCATGAGCGCTTCATCGACACCCTCATCGATCGCCTGCAATGGGCGGGAGTCGAGGACGTGCACCCGGAGCCGGTGCCGTTCACCAAGTGGACGGTGGGCGTCTGGTCCCTCGAAGTCGACCATCGGGAGGCTCCCACCGCCTCGTACATCCCTTACTCGGGAAGCACACCCGGGAAGGGGATCGCCGGTCCGCTCGTCTACGTCGATTCAACTACCACACCCCCGCCCGGATCCCTGGCCGGCAAGATCGCGCTGTTCGCGGTCGAAGTCTCGCCGGTGACCTACGGGACGATGGAGACTATCTCCTATTGGAAGTACGACCCACAAAACCTGCTCGACCCGAGCGGCGAGTACTCGAGACCGTGGGGCGGCGTTGCCAGCCTCATCGCCTTCCTCGACAGCCTCGAGGCCGCCGGGGCCGTCGGGTGCATCGGCATCATCGACCTGCCGGCCAACGGCGCGCACGGCTCTTACTACCCCTACGACGGCGTCGTCCGGCGGGTGCCCGGCCTGTTCGTCGATTCCACCGTCGGTGCTCAGCTCCGGAACCGGGCCTTGGCCGGCGCGTCGGCTCGAGTCACCTTGACCGCCACGACCGAGCCCTACGTGAGCAGGAACGTGGTTGGCTCCATCCCCGGTCGCAGGGACGAGATGGTTCTGCTCAACAGCCACACGGACGGGCCGAACGCCGTCGAGGACAACGGGCCGAACACCATTGTCGCCATGGCCCAGTACCTGACCCGGCTGCCCCGCGAGACCCTGCCTCGGACCATCATGATCTCCCTCACCACCGGGCACTTCGCCGGTGGTATCGGTCAAGCCACCTTCGCCCAGGAGCACCTGACAACCACGATTCCGACCACGGCGTGCGGCGTGACCCTCGAGCATCTGGGTGCGCTCGAGTGGATGGAGAACGCCGACGGACAGATGGCGCTCACCGGAGAGCCGGAGCTCGGGGTGGTGTTCGTCCCCGAGAACCGGGCGATGGTCTCGGCCGCACAGACGGCTATCCAGCGGGCGAATGCGGGTCCGGCACTGGCCTTGCGGCCATATGTGAGCGCACCGGGGAGCCCCAACGGCTTCGGGTGGCCGGGTGAAGGCACCCAGCTGTGGACCGACGGGCACCTGATGACGATGAACTACATCACCGGACCGACCTATCTCCTCAACTGGAGAGTACCGACGATCGGCAAAACCGACTTTCGGAGGATGCGCCGGGAGGCCATCGCCTTCACCGAGATGGTCCTCGCCCTGTCGCGGGTGCCCGCCTCGTCGCTTTCGCTCCTCGATCTCCCACCGCTCTGAGGACGTCGACTGCCATCTCGACGCCCGACACTGGGATTATCCGAATGACCTCACCGGAGGCCGCAACCGAGCCGGCTGGATCCCGGACGGGCCGACGTCGTCGGGGACCCCGCAAGGGTGATCTCAAGGAGGCCGCGATCCTGGATGCGGCCTGGCACCTGCTGGCCGAAAAGCCGATGAAATCGATCACCATCGACAGCTGGCGGCCGGCGCCGGAATCTCCCGAGATAGCCCCTGGTGAGGCCGGTGTCCATTGTAGTGACATACGTAGCTGCGAAGGATCTGTTCGAGATGCTGTTCGTTCACAACCAAGAGGTGGTCGAGACACTCCGATCTGACCGTACGCACGAACTGCTCGGCAAAGGCATTGGCATTCGGCGTCCGGAAGGGCGTCCTCATGATCTGAGTTCCCTCGGCTCCGAAGACCTCGTCGAAGCTCGCCACAAACTTGGTATCACGATCGAGAACCAGGAACTTCGCGGTGACGTCCGCGTCGGCGAAGCCACCGGGGACGTTCCTCGCCTGCTGAGTGACCCAGTAGAGCGTGTGATCGCGTTTTCGGACACTACGGGCTGCCATTGTCCTCGCCCCTCTAGCCCAGCGGGATGACGACCTCGTCACTCAGGTTCAGTGGGGTGGCGATGGCCACGTAGGACTCGGTCGGGTCGGTCACATTGAGGCGCGGCTGCACCGACCAGGAGATCGTGTCGGTGTCGCTGACGGCAAGATTGTCAGTCCAACCGTCCGGATAATCCTCGACGGGCAATCCGAACTCAGATGCGATGTCACCACTCTCGATCTCGTTGTAGTCCGACTGCGACACCAGAGGTGCCGATGTGAACCCGTCATTGGATCCGCCCTGAGTCTCGTTGAACTCGTTCCCGGTGGCCGTCATCGTTGGCAGATATCCACAGGTGAATGGACCGGCAGTGGCCGTTGTCCAGTTGGATTCTGCGTCGATAGCGACGGAGTCATCGTCAAAGGTGTTGTTGGTGAACCTTGCGTTCGTGTCGACGGCCGCACTTACTTATGCCGCTGTTCCGTTGGAATCGAACGTATCTTGATTGATCTTGATCTTCTCGCCGCTGCCCCCGGAGAAGTCCACGCCTGACGAGGCGTACTCGACATTTGAGTGCTCCAGATCGAGAGAAGAGTTGATCACTACATATGCCAGATCGAGAGTTCCGGATCCCCGGTGGCGCCGATCACCGCCCCAGCGGAAGAGACGACATCCTCGGCTGTCGTCACCGCAGCCAGCCATACCCGGGCGTGGTCACAACCGTCGGACCCCGCTACTTCCCCGCCGGCCCGAACCACCCCGCCATTGCCCTAGCCGAGGTCTACCCCACGGGCAGCCCCCAGGCGGTCTCGACATCCAACCTGATTACGCATCTACGGGACAGCGTCATACCAGCCGCCGAACGCGACGATCCACATCTCCAAGTCCTGGTAGGCGGTCAGACCGCTCTGGCTGACGACCTCACCAGCCAGCTTGCCTCCAAGCTGCCGCTCTTCGTAGGGATGGTCGTCGCCCTGTCGTTCATCTTGCTGATGATCGTCTTCCGTAGCTTGGCCACCCCCGCGACGGCGGCGCTCATCAACCTGCTGTCCGCCGCAGCTGCCTTCGGAGTGGTGGTTGCAGTCTTCCAGTGGGGGTGGTTCTCCACCCTGGTCGGCGTGACCAATACCGGGCCCATCAGCCCGTTCATCCCGATCCTGATGTTCGCTGTCCTCTTCGGCCTGACGACGGACTACGAGGTCTTCCTGGTCAGCAGGATCCAAGAGGAGTGTCTCAAGCAGCGGGACAACTCGGCTGGGGTTCGCATGGGGCAAGCGATCACCGGTCGCACCATCACCGCGGCGGATCGATCATGACAGTGGTGTTCTTTGCCTTCACCTTCACCACTGACCGCACCATCAGGATGATCGGCCTCGGAATGGCAAGCGCCATCGTCATCGATGCCCTCCTTGTCCGCACGGTACTCGGTCCCTCAGTCATGCACTGTCTCGGCAAAACGAACTGGTACCTCCCTCGAGCCCTCGATCGCCGACTCCCCCACCTGAGCCTCGAGGAGCGCGAAGAGGTCTCGCAAAGCGACGGTGAGGTGGAGGAGATAGATGAGGTAATGGACAAGCCGACCGACCTAAGGATTTATAGTGGACTTCACGCGAACGGAACGTTGCCTGGAGCAAGTGAGGGAACGATGCATGAATCGCCATTGAGCCGGGCGGACCAACAAATTAGAAACTCCAAGCGCTCGCCATCGTCAATTCGGGACTGGATCTGAAGGACTACCAAGGTGTATAAGAGAACGGTGGCGGTCGAACAAGAACTGGGCATTAGAGGTCCGAAACCACATCGGATCACAGATCAGGCTTCCTCGCTGATAGCTCCCGCTACCTGGGAATCGCCTCGCTTTTTAGAGGACCGTGATCAAATAGAGACGATCCTGTTCGAGACTGCGCAAAACGCCCATCCGCCAATCACTGACGTGATCAGCCATATTGCCGACTATGGGAAGAGCCTGTGTTCCTCGTTGGTTCTACTCACGACACAAATATCTCGCGAACCAGGCAACCCAGGCCCCGCTGGTTCGCGATCGTGCCTTGCCGCGGCATCGGTCGAAATGCTTTTCGCTGGTGTGCGGCATCATGCGACGATCGAAAACCACAGTGCTGAATGTCGTCGAGACCAGGTGATGAGTGACAATCTGAGGTGGAACAATGGTCTAGCCATTCTCGGGGGCGATCACCTATTGGCCAGGTCAACTGAGATAGCTTCGGAACTCGGCCAATGGCACGCACAACTCATTGCCCAAACCCTGCGCTCGGTGTGCGACAGCCACATTGCTGAGACCGAGTCGCTCTTTCGAACCGATCGGACGGTTCAACATTACTTTGACTCAGTCGGAGGAAACACGTCAGCACTATTTTCCGCAGCATGTGCACTCGGAGCGCGCGAGGGTGAAGCTGACATCGACGAAATATCCCTGTTTGCCGAGTTTGGGTCCAAACTCGGCGTGACATTTCAAATAGTCGACGACGTGTTGAATTTAATCGGAAATCGGGCGAAGCTGGGGCCTGTCGGGGTCGACCTGATTAAGGGCGTGTACACACTTCCAATTCTCTATGGATTCAGCCGTGGCGTCTCCCTACCCGAGATGATTGACTGCGAAGGCCCTGTTTATAAAATCAAGGAAACCGGACTTGACTCTTTGGTGTCATGTGGGGCAGTTTCTGACGCAATCGGCGTCGCCACAGAGAGCTGGGCAGATGCATTGTCCTACATTGACCACTATCTGGATCGTCCGCAGCCAGCCGGCAGAGCTCTCGTATCGCTAGGGGAAACCATCTTGGAGTCTGCCATGTCCGCGGAAGGACGCTTGTGAACGTAACAAGACCGTCTAGCACCGCATTCTGAGCAACGCCCGTGCGACCAGTTCATCGATAAGAGGATCTGATATATGCCGTCCTTTCACCCCGACCAAGACCACGTTGTCAATCGCGATTCCGACGATGGCTTGGGATCAACACGCGCTACCCATCTGAATGCTGTCGAGGACTATTACGAGGAGACTTGGGGAGAGTACCGGGCGGTTTGGATGAACTCTGGAAATCGCGCCCTTCATTTCGGGTATTGGGATGGAGAGGTCCGATCACATTCTGAATCGCTAAACCGAATGAATCAAATCATGGCGACCGCCGCCTCCATAGGCCCCGATTCCCACGTGCTCGATGCTGGTTGCGGGGTCGGGGGTTCAGCAATGTGGCTTGCAGAGCATTTGGGGACCCATGTCCAAGGGCTTACAATATCGACTGATCAGTCGATTCGAGCTCGTCGTTATGTGCGACAACGGTCGCTAGACCACCTAGTCGAAGTCAGTCAAGGAGACTTTCTTCACACAGAATATTCTGATGGCTCCTTCGACGTCGCTTGGGCACAAGAGAGTTTAGTCCACGAACCAGACAAGAGGGCATTTTTTGCAGAAATTCACAGAGTTCTCAAGCCGGGCGGTCGACTTGTTATCGAAGACTGGTTTGCTGAAAGACCTGCTGTGACCAACCGGGAAATAAAAGTCCTTGACGCGTGGACAGCGGGTTGCGCAGTCTCTCCACTGATCAGCGTAGAGCATCTCTTAAACATCGCACGCCCGTCAGGATTCCGCGTCGTGGAACAGATCAACTTGGAGCCGTTTGTGAGAAGGTCAGTAATGCGCTTGTTCCAAACGAGCCTCCTACTCTATCCACTAATGTTCGTTCTCTACAAACGCGGAATACGGTCACCAGCTCAGCACAAACATCTTTTAGGAGCCTTTCACGCCCATGAAGCGTTCTACCGCAATCTTTGGTCGGTCCATTTGATAGTTCTTGAAAAACCCTGACGAAACCTTAGACGGATGGCCCAAGCGCAGGTTCATCCAAACCAAGGGTACAGGGAGCACCTACATCTCTACCCGCTCTGAAACTGCCACCTCGAACTGATGGCGCTACCACCCGCGACTCACCGAGATTGACCTCTGATCGGCATCCGATAGTCCTGTGATCCGGGACAGGGCCCGTAGGAAGTTCCGGTAATTCCGGGGGCATCGCATGCCCCGTTGACCAGATAGGTTGGCACCCGCTGATATGGGGCCGAATGTAGACCGGCGGAAATTTGAACTAGCTCAGCGGCAAATAGGGTCGTCATCAATACACCAGTCAATGACAAGATAGACACCATCTTACGCCATCGAGGGGTAACCCTATCAAGATTTCGCTCAAATATCGTCTTGCCGAGCGCGTCGCGTTGTCTCCGGATGGTGGCAAAGACTGCGAACGCTATACCCAAGACCAAACCCTCCGTTAGCATTGAATAAGCTGGGTTGCCCCCTAAACGATTTATCTCGACTCCCAGGACTTTGATATTTGGTGTCCCGGGGAAATCGTATAAATGGGACAGATATTGTGGGTACGTCGAGATAAAATCACAACCCCATCCCACCACCACGGCTACGACAAACAACTGGTAGCCGGTCGCCTCGGGGGAAAGGCGCAGCCAGATTTGCTGCGTCCAGTTTATGAACATGACAATGACGAGGAAGCCAAATGAGTAGAACATGGGCTGTGTAATGATCGGGATTGGAATCGAATTGGCAGCCGGATTCACGACGAACGGTACGTGACCTAGCCAACTGTTCAAGTTAACGAATGTGGAGCTGTAGAAGAACAGTGGTTGAACGAAGTTAATGCCCGGATCAAGGAGCAACAAGAAAGATGCAGCGATACAAAATTGGGCTTCAAACGTCAACCTCTTCTGGCGACGACACTGGCGGATCAAGAGAACGCTAACGACCAGAGCCAGTGCTATGGCAGCGGCCTCACTCAAAAGGGCCATCTCGGCCGCAGAATTGGCATGTGTCCGGTAACGCGTTATCTGATGAGGTCCCGACACCAACCAGGCAACGACACCCCATCCGAGCCACAGGATAAATATTGTTCCGGCGAGAGTCCAATAATAATATGGGAACGAATCGGCCTTAAGAGATTCTCTTTGGGCCTCGGAGTCAGTCCCAACAGCAGACCCTTCGGGCACTACCACTGCTGGTCCCCTATCCACTTTTCGGTCCCCCCTTGGTTCGCCGAGCCGACATGCTTCCGAGTTGCGGCCCCATCACTCGGCGATAAAGGTTCGTCCCAAAGGAAACCAATTGCGCTATGGGCAGTGCCAGGCACCAGAGAACCCTCATACCTGATCGATTTGGCTCGATTGGTCCGAGTGGAGCTATCGGCGGCGCTTGCAATCCAATATCGGACCGGATTGCCTCCGCAGTCTGCAATCCTGATACGACCGCCGCCTCAATGGTCGGTAGGACAACCCAAGTGCGACAGTAGTCTCCAGTGACGTAAAGTCCGCTGACATCGGTTCGAGCAGTCGGGCGATTTCTCCAAGTACCCACAATCGGAGCAAAGATCTTTGCATCATCGTGAAGCTGGAGCACCACGTCACCTATGTCCGCTCGTTCAATGCGAATACCGTACATATCGAGCTCCTTTAATACACGATCAACAATCTCATCCTCGTCAGCGTCCTCGATAAGACTTGGATTTCCTATGACCGCGTTAAGGACAGATGGAGGCGCCTTCTCTTGAAATGCTGCCACGTCAATGAAGGTAAGGCATAGCTCCGAGCTCACGAGTCTGACGTGTTCATTGGGAATCCCGGGTGTGCCTGAAAGAAGCGAAAAGTGCAATGCCGAAAGCCTTCGCATCGGGAGTAAGCCCGCGTTGCTCAATGTCTCGGACTCCAGATCGTTCGAATCTTCGGTCAGCTGGTTCAATTGGTCTGGCGGCACAGCCAGGACGACTGTGTCAGCGTAGAGATTGCACGGGTCGCCATCGGGCCTCTCGCAGGCGATCCCAATTATGTTGTTGGACCGGCTGAGCAGCTGGGTGGCAACCGTGGAAGTGATGACTCGCCCGCCCAGCGACTTGAACCGATTCACCAGAGGAGCGACGAGCGCTGTATCCAGGTCTGTCGTAGCTGCAATGGCAATCGGAGCAGGAATTCCCAACATTGCTCCCGCAACCCCGGAGAGTATGGATGCATCTGCTTCATCGGCAGTGATGGCGTGTGCAGCCTGAAGTAGATCACCAATGTCATTGGCCAAACCCGACACGTTATAGAACCGTGCCGACAGAAACTCTGTCAATGTAACATCGCGGAGCTTTTCGCTCCTCCGAAATCGAACAATAACGTCAAGCATCGCAAAGTTCGCTAGCAACGCAAGATTGGCGGGTACTGCCCCGTTAAACAAGTTTTGCCATATATTTCGTACCGTAAACGATCGTAGAATGCGAAACCTGGGAAACTCCCCCATCCTCAATTGATAGTAGGCAGTGTTATCCTTGAACTTATTCCGACATCCTGCCTCATCAATAAGGCGCCAGGTATTGCGATACCAAGGTGGAAAGATGTGAAAGCCATGATCTTCACACCTGCCATTTATATCCCGTGAGCTTGCTTTGCCTCCGAGCTGGGCGTTGGACTCAATAATTGTTACCTTTTGATTGAGCCTGGCCAGCTCTATGCCCAACGTCAGTCCCGCTACTCCGCCTCCGACTACAAGTACGGTACCGTCGTCTTCGCAATCTTGAGATTGGGTTGCCATAGCTCCGCTCTAGCCGCGATTGATAATGACCTTACGCTTGACGATCGAAAGGGTGTCGGGCCCGCCTTTTTCCGGCCGGAGCTTAGGAGACGCGGTACACGCCCAGCATTCGAAGCATGATTTCTGGACTCATCGTCCAGAGCTTCGTGAATCCCCGCATTATTGGTGGATACCCAAGCAGATGTTGGTACCATCTGCCCAGACGGTAGTAACTGCCCCACTCCTTCTGAAGCTGATCCGCGTATGCATGCAGGTCGCGGGGATCACCCACCTCGAGAGCCTTCAATGCGGTTGCGGCGGCGAAGTGACCGGACTGCAGGGCTCTGGATATGCCGGCACCAGTAAACGGCTTGGCCACACCTGCGGCGTCGCCCACCAAGAGAACTCCCGGTTTCCAAGGCGGCCATACCGCAAGGCCCGTTGATAGACGCCATCCGTTCAACATTCCACCAGATCTAATAGTCTGAATGGAAGGAAGGTTCCATTTATCCGGTAGGGACTTAAGAAACTCTACTAGACATTCGTTGATGTTCACGGACCGCCAACCACGCATGGTAGTGACATAGCCCAAGCCAACATTGATCCGACCATCGCCCATCGGAAATACCCATCCGTATCCCGGAAGCGATTTACCGCGGTACCTAATGTCTGGATACATTGACATCGCAGAATCCTCCGCAATGTCTGCGGGTATCTGTGCTCGGACGAGAAGCGCGAAGGGGAAGTCGGTCGGTGGAACCATATCGGCACCCCGGCCGATCCGTGAGGAAACTCCATCCGCACCAATAACAATGGGGGCATGCACTTCCTCGTCGACCCCATCGATTGACGCTCGAACTCCCGTGACGACGCCCTTGTCAACAATCGGTCCTGAAACACGGGAATCTTCAATAACCTCGGCTCCCGCACGTTCCGCAGTGCGCAACAGCATTTCATCGAGTTCGGAGCGCGACACGACGCAAGCAAAATCCGGAAGACCACGACGCTTTGGAATCGGACGTTCCCAGGTCTTTTCATGGGCAACTAAGCGAATAGTGTCGATCCGGTGGAATTTCTCTATCTCGGCTGCCAATCCCATTTCGCAAATCATCTTGATGGCGCGCGGTGTGATTCCGTCTCCGCACGGCTTCTCTCGCGGAAACGTTGATTTGTCCAGACATATGACTCTGGCACCGGCCTTTGCAAGATGCCAGGACGCAGATGCTCCAGCTGGTCCCCCTCCCGCTACTATTACATCGTATGAGCTCTGCATGACTGAGCCTCTCTTTTTTCGGCTTCGGTGTTGTCTGCCAACCGAAGATGATCTTTCAAGTAGTTGAATAACTTACTGAGCTAAGCAGTCCAACCTATGACACCTAAGGCAAAGTAGCCGATCATCAAATAGTACACGTGAGCCCATGAGAATAAACTATCACCCAAGGTCGACCGCTTTACTCTGAAAAGCAATATGACCGCCCAGGGAAGAGTCGCTACGGGAGCTACGGCACTCCATTTGTGAGCCACGAGAGCCGCCAATACAGTCAAAGCGTACGCCAAGACTAGGAATCCTATATAAACTAGTTTTGTCGCCTCTTGACTGATCATTTGAGGAAGCGTCTTTTTTCCCTGTGCGGCGTCTTTGACTATGTCCCGGGCATTGTTATGCAGCATCAGCGTTGCATAGAGGAACCCAACGGATATTCCCGCAATCACGGCGGATGAGTTCAATCCCTTGGCGTTGACCCAAATTCCTACGATCACCGGCAGCGATCCATTGAAGATGAAGTCGATCACTTCGCCCATTGCTGAGTGCCCAAGTGGATGCGGTCCACCGCTATACAGAAACAGAATCAGGAATGGCAGTGGTACAATTAAAAGTACCCAGGGATTAACAGTGGCGATGAGGTATGAGGATATTACAATCATTGCCGCGACAGACGTAACGCCGATCCGTCTTACCAGTTGCATGTTGAGCCCAAGTGCTAACGCGCTGTTTGGCCGCACTGTCTCGACGGTGTCAATCCCCTTGGTGAAGTCATCGTAATCATTGATAAATCTCACACCGACTGCTTCCAGGGGTGTAAGAACTAGGGTTAGTGCAACGCGCAAGGGTTGAAGAGTGGCGAAGGAACTCGCCACGGCGATGGCAAACGATCCCTGCAGTGCTCCCATTAGAACCAGGCTCGGATTAACCGCAATGACCCATTTAGTCATTTGAGGCATTGTTGTTCCGGTCGTCACGTGGAATCCCCTTCGTGACCAACGCGAGTCGCGTTTGTGATTGGACACTCGATGGCCCGATCCCTTCGACGGCCTAAATTTGGCTGTGAGCCCTCCATCCACCATTGCCCTGCCACCTCAACGCATCATCGAGATTACCGTTCAGCACCTGTTGCGCGCCCTCGGAAGCAGTAAGGCGCACTCCCCCGGTTTCCACCTCCGTCCTCATGCAGCCACAACGTTCCGCACGGTAACTTCCGAGCGAACAGATGTCAATGCTCTACTGGTTCGCGCATCACACCTCTACCTTCGGGTTTAGCCGCCAAGTGGCCCTGAGATCTCAACGCAGATGCACTCATCTCAACCAGGAGACTCCGAAGCCTGCAGTGTCGGGACGTCCGACCTTCAACCCAGCTTCGCTTATTCGGATCGACCGCTCCCTTGTCGGAAGTCACAGAAGGGAGTACAACTCACACCAACGACATTGATCGGCGATAGCCTAGCGATCAGGAGGGGACCCATCACGACATCTGCTCGCTCGGCCACTGGCCTGGTAATGACGTACCCCGCAATTCCCCCTGTCCATGTCCTACTTATAACGCTGGACCATTTGTTAATGGGAGTCGGCCCCGAATTGCAATGTTCCCTACAAGGTTATGAACACCGATAGGGAAGGTCCACTCCAATGGGCATGAGTCCGCTACCAACAGATATGGCTGCCGTCGAGAGTCTGCTCATTGCGGCCACTGACCAAGGTCAGCCTTTTGATGTTCGACCGCTGATCCAGCACCTTATATCGAGTGGCGGAAAACGATTGCGTCCACGGCTCGTATTGCTATCGACCTATGCATCACGAGACGACCGCAGCGAGGGTAGCGCTGGCGAGAGAGCTCGCAAGGCGGCCGCGGTGGTGGAGCTCCTGCATGCAGGAACGCTCTACCACGATGACGTCCTTGACGAAGCTCACGAGCGTCGAGGCGTCGTTAGCGCCAATGCTAAATGGTCAAATGACCTGGCAGTATTTGGCGGTGACCATCTACTCGCCCTCGCTTCCGAAATAGCTTCAGATTTGGGCCAATGGCAAGCGACGCAATTGGCGCAAACACTTCTCGCGCTGTGCGACGGTCAAATTACCGAGACGATTGAGCAGTTCGATCCGCGCCGGACAGAAGCCCAATACATGCGCTCGATCGAAGGAAAGACGGCGGCACTGTTTGCTACCTCATGTGCCTTGGGTGCCGATGAGGGAAGCAACGGTGATAAGACAATGGTTGATTATCTCAGCGCTTTTGGACGAAACTTGGGTCTCTCTTTTCAAATTGTTGATGATATATTAGATCTGATTGGCACTTTCGACTCCATCGGGAAGCCAGTCGGACTTGATGTCGTTAACGGAGTATATACTCTGCCCGTAATATACGGATTGACACGGGGAGTTGAGCTTGAAGATTTGATCGACGAATCTGAGGGAACGCCATGTTTGTCGAGAGAGGGTGTGGCTCTACTGAGGTCCTGTTCGGCGTTAGAAGATGCAATGGACAGGGCTTGGATGCTCTGGTCCGATGCGCGCCGGTCATTGATAGACCATCTAGATCTGTCAGTTGAAGTGATCGAACCACTGTTTGAAATCGGAGAGACCCTACTGAAGTCAGCCAACGGACTACTGAATCACAATGCTGGTCAAGAGTAAGAGTTGTTGATTGCTGAGCGGCCGAACTGACTTCTTGGACGATCTCAGGTCTCGCAAGATTGTGCCCAGCGCGCAGGATCGGAATACGAGGACCCGATGACCGTGCACACGACCACTCCAGACAGGCTGCAAGCGGAGTGTCGCTACCTCCACAGGGTTCCCGACGATCCACTACATTCAGTCCGTAGCGGTGATGTCGTATATGCCACATCAGATGTCGTCATGGTCGGATCCGGAATCGCACTTACCTTAGGGATTGATGACGGCTTGGACAGCATGTCTTTCGATTCTGTTACTGCGAGTCTTAGCTCGATCGATTGCGAAGATGATGTGGGCCGGCCAGCGTCCGGTGTTTTGGCCTTCGGAGCTATTCCGTTTGATCGTGCATCACCTTCGTTTCTCACCATTCCTCAACGACTGCGCGTCTACTCCTCGGATGGTCCGTCATGGGAAACTGTCATTACGGGAGCCATACCGAGGGCTCATAATCCTGGCGAGCCCATCCTCAAGGACCGTAAGCCATGCCAGCAAGATGATTCCTCCGGACCAGAACTACGTTTCGTCACGACCGACGATGAGTTTATTTCGATGATCTCCCAAGCTCTTGGTGCTATCCGCCAAGGACAGTTGGAGAAAGTTGTCCTTTCTCGGCAGATTGAGGTGACTTTCCACGACGAACGGTTAGACATCGGCGCGCTGTTGAGGCGCTGGCGCTTACTTGAACCGAACTGCACGGTATTTGCGGTTCCTTCAACGGAGTGTTTGTTCATGGGTGCAAGCCCGGAGCTTCTTGTTTCTCGACGTGGGGAGGCCGTCGTCAGCCGACCATTGGCAGGTACGACCGATGGATCCATCAATCTGCTTCACTCGCCAAAGGATACTAAGGAGCATCGACTGGTCGTCAACGCCATTACTGACGCACTATCGCCTTTCTGCATTTCGCTTGATATCCCTAAGGCACCGAGTCTGGTCCAGTTACGAAGCGTCTACCATCTCGGAACAGAAATCCGAGGACTTCTTAATCCTCCAAACGCGGTTCGTTCACTTCCGACCGTGTTGGACTTGGTAAAGGCTCTCCATCCGACGCCCGCCGTCGGAGGTGTTCCCACCGACGAGGCTCTTCGCCTCATCGCAGAACTCGAGCCTGCCAATCGCGGTAACTACGCCGGAGCGGTCGGATGGATTGACAGCTCGGGGGATGGGGAATGGGTGGTAGGAATACGGGCGCTCGAACTGACTCAGAGGGAACCCGGTTCCAACGCGATCGACCACGACGTAGCAAGATTGGCCGCAGGCGTGGGCCTCATTGCTGAGTCCGAGCCCGAGGCCGAGCTTCGAGAAGCAACAATGAAGCTCTCGGCGGTTCTAAGTGTGCTCCGACCGGATTCGCTCGTTTGGTAACAGTTACCCTTCAACTTGCTTTCCGAGTAAGCCTATCTGCCAATCAAGACTCTGAGCTTGCTGCCATCTTCGTCGCGCGGTAGACGTAGCAAACAGTGCCCATCAGACAGGGACTGCCACCTCAAGCAACTTTTAGTATGGGTTTGTACTGTTCAATCCACCTTGCCAGTTCGACCGCACTCTCAAGCGCCGAGTCTCGAATGTTAGAGGTCCGGCCTGCTGCGCGCTCTGTTATCGCTGTTTCGATAGCTTGTAAGTCCACCAGCGATCTGAATTCGTCGTTGCCACCGGTCACCATAAGTCTCCTCAGTTCCGCGAAGAGTGCGTCAAAGTAACTCCGGTCTTGAGTCGCTGGGTAAGGGCTCTTCGGACGATCGGCCACGCTTTGTGGAAGTAAGAATCCGAATGCGCTCCTTAGAATACTTTTTTCTCGTCCATCAAACACTTTACTAGGCCAAGGCGTCGCGTACGCTAGTTCGACGAGCCGATGATCACAATAAGGAACCCTCACTTCCAGGCCTGTAGCCATACTCATTCGATCCTTGCGATCGAGTAGTAGTTGAACGAATCGAGTCAGGTGAAGATAGGTTAACTCGCGCATCCGAGTCGTGACCGAGGTCTCCTGCTCATGCTCCACTTCCGCTATTGCCGCAATGTATTCACCCTCTGCACACGCATCTAGTTCCAACTTGCGATAGATGGAAGGGTTGAGCAGCTGCGGGTCGAGCGCCAATCCAGGTGGGTAAAGCTCGCGACCACTAGCAATCCAAGGAAACGTCGGTGCGGAAACTGCAACAGGATCATGAAACCAGCGGTAGCCTCCGAATACTTCATCGGCCGCTTCGCCTGAGAGTGCCACGGTAGCTTCCTCTTTGATCGCTCTGAACAGAAGATAAAGCGAAGTATCCATATTTCCGAGACATGGAGCGTCGCGCGCCACCATTGCCGCGTCTCGGTTCGCCCGGTTCAGCAGGTGGTCGGTAGTGATTGTCACATTCCTATGGACTGAGCCGACATGCCGAGCCACTTCCGCTGCGAATGGTCCATCGGGTGTAGATCGCAGGGGATCCGGCCGGAATTCATCTGCATACTTCACAAAGTCAACGGAGTAGGAGTGGACTTGGCTGCCACGAGCTCTGTCGTCCAGGGCGACTAGTGCGGTAAGAACCGAGGAATCGAGTCCCCCGGAGAGCAACGTACACGTCCGAACGTCAGCAACGCCCTGGTGTCGTACAACCTCTTCGAACAATTCGCGCACTCTCTGGGTGGCCGTGGCCGTGTCGACAGGATCACTTGTTACTCGCAATCTCCAGTACAGTCGTCGCCGAATAGTGCCGCGACCTATTCGGATAAGCTCACCAGGTCTGACTTCCTCGATTGTGCTGTAAATAGACCGACCTGGCGTCTTCGCCAACAGAAACATTTGGCGGAACCCGTTCAAATCGATTGTTGGGTTGACGTCTGGATGACAGAGCAGAGACTTCGGCTCAGATGCAAAGACAGCGCCACAGGAAAGTGGATGGTAGAAGAGCGGTTTGACACCGAGCCTATCTCTTACGAGAACAAGCTCTTGACTGGACTCATCCCAAATTGCGAAGGCGTACATTCCAATCAACCGATTGACGAAGTCATCACCCCACTGAAGGTATGCGTGTAGAACAACTTCTGTATCAGAGTTCGTTCTAAAGTAATGTCCACACGATTCAAGTTCATGCCTTAATTCCAAGTAATTATAAGTCTCCCCGCTGTAACTAATCGCCGCAACGCTGCGACCGTCTACGTCAAACTCCATCGGCTGTCGGCCACCTTCGATGTCGATGACGGCGAGTCTTCGGTGGCCCAGGGCGACGTGAGGCTTGAACCACGTGCCGCTGGCGTCGGGCCCCCGGTTGGATAGACGACTGGTCATCTGCTCGACAATTTGGCGCTCGCGCGCCCGCGTCAAGTTACCCTCAAAATCAACCCACCCCGTGATGCCACACACGTCATACCTCCAACCGATCGCCGGCGATCAAGCCACGTCGGACAGCTTCTCCGATCTCAGCCCACTATCTAAGGTCGACTCGAATCGTCACGGGCCTCGTCCCGATCCAACGAATTGTGATCGAAGTGACTGCTCCATCCACTCGATGCGGAAGGGTCCGCAAACGTGCCAGTGAATCGTCAGTCTCCATAACACTCGCTTTGCCGACTCGCCAGCAGCCTCCACTATGGACGCGGACAGTTGGATCAGCAAGAATGTTTTGGACGTAGTCCGCCCCTGTCCCCTGCTCCGCAATGATCCAGAAGGTGTCACCTACGCATCGGTCCACGATAGGCGTATGCCGGGGCAGCCCACTTTTCCGACCCCGAGTCTCAATGACGCCAAACATCGTATGCATTCTTCCCGAGAGCACAAGACGCCTTACCGGTCGATTCAATACGTAATGTTGAATGAACCGAACGAGTCTAACTTTTCTACCAAGCACCTGCGGCACACTAGATATAGAATGGTCACTAGCGGATGGCTTAGTCATTTGACTGTCGTCCAATCCTCGTGTCCCGCATTGGCCGATCTGAACCAGCCAACTGCCAAGCGGACGATGTACTCGCGATGCGGCGAATCAAACACCTGGTAATGCGAGATTTTCAGAATCCTTAGGTCCTTTGGTTCGTTGGCTCGTTCGTAAATACTGTAGCTCTCAGAAGTAGGAACGACTTCGTCGTCGGAGACGCCCACAACCAGAAGTCCACGTGGCGAGAGTAGCGCCGCGACCTCCTCTGGTGCATACTCGAAGAAGCGTTCGACCGCATCGAGACGAATCCGTTGCTCGGTCGTTCCTAGCTCAGCCCGAGCCTTGTTGAACGCGGAATTGGACTGGGGGTTGTCGATAAGTTCATTGATTCCGATAGTTGCGGACTCACCACTGATTACCCGATTGACCCGGTCAGCGACGATCAGCGTTGACAACTTGGCGAACGTGCGGGACCATGCCCTTCTTGTATTGCCGATTGGAATCTGTACGGCAACGGCGGACACTCGAGCATCGATCGCGGCCGCCTGGATCGCGTGCGATCCACCCGTGCCTGTTCCAAAGAGGAACAACCCTTCAGAGTCAACATTGTCCAATGACCCCAAGAACGACAGTGCATTCCTCACGTCCTCCACATGGTCGTTCGGTACAAGCCACCCTCGTTCACCGTCACTTTCTCCTGTTCCGCGATAGTCGAATGCCAACACGGCCAGGTCATGGAGCACGAATTCTTCTGCGATCTCGGGAAGGAACCATTCCTTTACGCCCCGTAGGCCATTACAAAGCACGACGCCGGCCGTTCGCTTGCCGGGCTGCGACTTAGCAGGAGACCAAAGCAGGGCGGCGCATCTCGTCCCGACACTAAAGAAGCTGCATGCAACGGGGTTCTGCTTGGTCTGATCCGGCATTCCCAATTGCTCCTCAGTCCCCGACACGGATCCGCTCTACTTACCTTTTGAATGAAGTCCGTGTACATGCCATCACACTTCAGGAACACAGTGCATGGTCAGATTTTCGAGTCGCGTCGCGAAAGTGGGTGAGGTGACTTCCGCCGGAGGGATTTGAGCCGTCACTTATCTCGAAGTAGGACCATCCCAAAGGCAGAAAACAGCTCGCCCATCTGCATCGGCTCCGAGGAATGGGACAACCGGTCTGCCTCGGGAAAAAAGCCTTCGGGTCCCGCCGGGCTGAAGACGGTCAGGTGGCGACCGCCCTCGGGTCCGGCAGTCAATCCGTGTGGGACACCCTTCGGTACCAGCGCGATCGATCCCGGTGTCGCTTCGATGCTCTCGTCGCCCACGACAATCGTGTAGCTGCCAGAAAGCACGTAAAACAGTTCGACTTCGTTCAGGTGAATGTGCGGATCGGGACCCATATCAGGATGCACGTGCATTTCCAAGAGAGAAAACTCTCCGTCCGTCTGCGTACCAGAAATTCGGATCGAGCCATCGAGAAACGGCAGACTGAATTGAGTCCCGGAGCCCGTAGGAAAGAGAGCCGAAACCCTGCCTCCGCCAGCGGATGCAGAATCTTGAATCGCCCGATCATTCGGAGAATCGGATTCCAAATTACATCACCTTTCGCCTAAGCGGTCGCCGCAGGAGGTAAGGCACTAGTACTGGCGACCGGCCAATCAATTGGTCGATCGGCCAGCATGCTCAGTGCCACGGACTGCATTGCACACCACGGCGATACTTCTTGACCATTGTGTATTGATTGGGTGAAGTACAACCAGGGGCTCCACCATGCTGCATCCACCTCATCATAGTTTGGAGTGATCGTGCAGTCGAGTGGAACGATCGCCCGAAATACAGGGCAGAGTTCGTTCTCGAGGATTCCATTCGGCATACGGGCACTGTAACTAAAGTCAGGCAAAATCAAGTCGATTGTCGACAAGCCAATTCCGAGTTCGCAATCAAGCCGTCGCGCAATGGCACTGCGCATAGATTCTGAAGGCAGAGGGTGGCCACAGCAGCTGTTGGTTATTACACCCGGCCAGGTCATCTTTGTGCGGGAACGACGAGTCACCAACAGGTCCCCCGCATCCGTGACGACGTAGCACGAGAAGGCAAGATGTAATCGTGTCGACTCGTTGTGCACCGTTCTCTTGGGAGCGGTCCCGATAGCAATTCCATCCGAGGAGCACAGGACGACCAATTCGTCCGACTTTCTGCTCACACCACTCATATCGCTTCCTGTTGCTCTGTCCCGCCGATGCTTAGCAACGAGTGCATGAAGGCGTCGCGACTAGCGATTCGAGCTACAGCTCTCGACTGAATGAATGGAGGAGTATTGAGTAGAAGGGTGTCGCGTGCCTTTGCCAGAAGTGGAATGGTGGTCGAGAGCATGAGCCCAACTCGCCGCGATTGGGAAACCACTCTCTGAACCCGACGAAGACGAGCTTCAGAATAGAGCGAAAATGAGGTTGCAGGATCTTCCCCGGACCCTAACGCTCTGCCCAATACAGCCGCATCCTCCAATGCTTGGCATGCACCCTGCCCCAGATGGGGCGTCATGGGATGCGCGGCGTCGCCCGCAAGCGCAACACGGCCTCGCACGATCCTTCGTGGGACAGCTTGGTACACATCACTTTGGATCACAGCAGTGGGATCGGTCCCTTCGATCAGTTCGGGAATCGGTGAATGCCAGCTTCCAAACATTTCGGCTGCACCTGCGCGTGGATCGGATGCGAGCGTGTCACGGCCTGGGGCAACCGCGTTCCCAGACCAATAGATGGCCGAGTTCCTCAAGAATGACACTACGAATTGTCTTCCTTCCCCAAAGCTGAGCCAAGAGCTTCGATCTGCGCACCAGTTGCCATGGATCGCGGCGTCAGACTCAACGATGGCGCGCCAAGTGGTAACACCTGCATATGAAGGTACGGTCAGACCGACCACTGCTGAGCGAACGGCCGAGTGAACGCCATCGCAGCCCACAAGTGCGTCCGCCCAGGCATCGTCCCGCCCATCAAATTGCACATTGACTTGACTATCCGTCTGCCGAACAAGGCGACACTCCAGACCCAATCTGATCGGTATTCCCTTTGCTGCCTCAAGAAGGACCCTCTGCAGATCGACTCGTCGGACAACTAAGGCCCCGCCTCCAAGCGACTTGTCAACGCGTTCGGAATCCAATCTAACCATTTCTCGACCCACCGAGGTCTTAATGATGATAGAAGGCTCGCGCGTACCTAAAGCTTCAACGGCTTCCGCAATTCCTAGTTCCTTTAGAGCAGCCTGTGAGTTGGGCCATAGCGAGAGAGCAGCTCCAACCTCTTTCAGTTCATATGTCTTCTCAACCACCTCCACTTCGACGCCATTCTGTCGCAATGCAACGGCCGTAGCCAGCCCGGCAATCCCCGCACCGACCACCAAGATCTTTAGTGGCATCGTTTTCACGGCCACCGAACATGATCAAGGGAATTCTTAGCGAAAACACTGCGGAGGCAGCTCTTCAAGCTCCCGCATTCTGTGAGGAAGTTGGAGATCACGAATCGGCCGCAGTGATCCGACCCGGGCACGCAAGACTTGCTCATGTTCACTTGCCCTTCAAAGAACCTATGAGTAGAAGAAAGCACGCAATCGCTCCGGCCAGTTGATCCATCGGCCGCCTACGATAACTATAGCTATAACTTAAGCGTGCCGTCTTGCTTGATGGATATGGCAAGAACCGCAATTGCAGGGCTCGTTCCTACACACCTGGCCACTCGATCGTAACTGTGATGGGATTGCGGTATTCGGGATTCACCTCACCCGTAGTACGAGATCCCGACGTTGCACTAGTGCTCGAAATGCAACAGGATCTTGTGGAGATGGTTCTGTCGCACAATGAGCGACGCATTCGACCGGCTTCTCGCCGGCGGGGTAGCAGCAGGCGATCCACGGGCCGAACTCCACTACGGCTGGTCCAGCAATCTTGGAAGGCTCGGCTATGCCAGTTGCGGCGCTCGTCCCCTGGCGCCCCCAAGCTGAACTTCGACCTTGGAGAGTATCTAGTACCGATCTTCTGAGGATGTGGATACCCAATATGCCTGGACTACAACGTCCGGCGACAAGGGTTCAAGTGCGAGAATCGCCATCGGAACCTGTCGGAACAGTAGTCCGGCGAATCTGCAACTCGGGCTACTCCGCACCGCCAGGGTGAGTCCCAATTTCGCCGCCAGCATTCCGTGGCTAGCATTCCCCCATGGACCTATTGTTGTCCCGCCCAGAAGCCAATTCATGTTGCAGGCCTTGCTCTCATTCCCACTCGATCGACCGTTCTGCGACGAGCCCAGCCGGCTGGCCAGTTCAATGACACCAAGGCCAACGGGAGACCCGGTTCAGCCGGATGAAACGCAGGGACCAGAGACAATGTTCAGCAGCAGCAGCCCCGCGGACGACAAGGACGACGACAGCCTCAGCGGACCGCCGGCATATCCGCACCTATGGAGCCGGAATGGATTTGAGGGACCAATCTGCGTCCGGACCCGGGCGACTCCCGGCCATGAATACCTCACGGCTGATGGAAATCACCTTCCGTATCGGGTCACAATATCTGATTTCGAGCTGCCAGATCGTAAACATTCGCGAGCCCAACCAGTGGTCTTTGCCACGAACAGGGATGGAGTAACTCTCGCAGTGTCGGGTCTCTCCGAGCCGACGCCATACGCCTGGCGGAACGTCGAATTTGATGAACTTCACTTCGTTCAAGAAGGCGCCATCGATTTTCTAACTGACTTCGGATGCATTCGGGCGGATAGAGGCGACTTTGTGCTCATCCCGCGCGCTGTGACGTACTGTCTCATCCCACAAACAGTTCCAACACTTCGGATCATCGTTGAATCACCTGAAGCTTTGCGTCTAAATCCTCCAGCGCCGTTTGGAATGATCAATCTAGACCGCGATGTCAGCGGACCAGATCACATCAACTCTTCTGCCGGCGACGATATTCGTGATCTCTGGCTTAGGGGATACGATGGGATCACGCGATTTACGGTTCCCCAGAGTCCGTTGACCATGGACCGGATCGTATCTGGTGCGCCTCCAGTCTGGCGGCTCAACATTGCAGCCATTCAGCCAGCAACATATTTTCCGCATGGAGGCCCTCCTTCCGCTTTCCTCAACAGCGAGAGTAGGGACCTCATTGTTTATCCTCTAAGCGCCCGGCCAGGCAAGCGGCCTCCGCAGCATCACAATGCCGATTATGACGAGATCACTTACTACTTCGCTGGGCCCGCACCCTATGGAAATATTGACGTTCCAGGAACTCTATCTCTGGTGCCTAAGGGAGTCACTCATTGGGGTCCTGAAGAGGACGTACCTGAAGGGTACATAGCTTGGATGCTGGAATGCCGCGGGACGTTAAGAATTACCGAGGCCGGCGCGACCGTTTCTCGCATGATGGAAACAGGTCAGTTTGGAATATGGCAATCGACGCCACAATCGCAAGAAGGTCAAGCCATTGTTTGATGGATCACCCTATGATACGTTCACCTCCGAAGAAGTGGACCCAGATAGATGGGCAACTCTCGTCCTGACCGGTCAAGATGGAAGCCGGTTTGAATTTCTTGACACCAACGCCGAAGTCTCTGTTCGTGGTGGGATTTTCGAAGTAAGCATTCCTTGCTTCAGTTTGAATCATGATTCGGAACAAATGCTCGACAATGGGAAGAGTCTTTTTATATCTACACATCAATTCAAGATCACCCCGGGGGGCTCCCTCGAGATCTCGGCTTCGGTCTCTGCGGAGCCTCATGGGCAACACTCCGGTGGCTATCGCGATGGCGTGGTTTCCTTAACTGTTTTAAACACTGAAACGGGCGCCGTGTTCGACTGGTTCGTGGCGTCTTCGGGCGCCTACGCCCTTCATGAACGTCTACCAATATCCGGTCCAGACGATCCGGAATGTTTCAGTCATGTCATAGAGAACCCGCTTGCACGGCAAAGCGATACGAGTATCCCCCATCGATACACCGTTCGACTGAATCCGACATTGGGTAGAGCCCAATGGTTGCTCGACGGGCAGAAGTACTATGAGGTGCAGGGTCGTACTGACATTCCGAGCGCAGTAAGGATTGGCCTCGGGATATTCACCCTTCTCCCACTGGTCGATGGGAGCAGCACGTGCATTAGAGGACAGGGAATGACGGGACGATGGTCCGAACTTTCGATCTCTGGCTCGAGCTGAGTCACAGTTGCAAGCCAACACCTGGTTGACAAGATTCGGCGCTCTAGGAATAATGCCGGCGAGCCATCGCTGCGAGAACGCTGACGGACCGCCGGCGGGAACCAACTGAAGAGGATCCGATGACCACGACAGAAAGTGAAACGACCACGAGAGAGGGTGGCTCCGTCACCCCCGTCATCCTCGGTGGCACACGTGGAGGTCCTTCGCTGCCAACTCTACGCACTGACCGTTGGTGGATTCAACCGATAGGTACGGCTCTGGTACTTACACTTTTCATCGGTTATTCGACTTGGGCAATTTTTGTAAATAGGGATTATTATACTTTTGACCAACAGCGCAACCTGATCTCACCCTTTTTCTCCCCTTGCATTGCATCAGCTTGTTCCAGCATTGGCCACCCCGGCGACCTCGTCCCTTGGTGGAAGTTATCGCCGGCGCTATTGGTCGCAATCTTTCCACTTGGATTCCGTGCAACTTGTTACTACTATCGCAAGTCTTACTATCGATCGTTCTGGTTCACGCCCCCTGCCTGCGGAGTTGTTGATAATCACAGCTCCTATTCCGGCGAGACAAAGTTCCCACTAATACTTCAGAACATCCACCGATATTTCTTATATTTTGCTGCCGTGGTTGCTGCGTTTCTCACCGCCGATGCCGTCACGTCATTTCGATGGCCAGGTGATGGGATCGGTGTGAGCGTGGGAACCTTAGTCCTCATCGTCAATGCCAGTCTCATTTGGTTGTACGTGTTGAGTTGCCACGCCTGTCGGCATCTATGTGGAGGCAATCTTAAGCACTTCTCAAATCATCCAATCCGTCATTGGATCTGGAGGATTCTAACTCCTCTAAACTCGAAACACATGGTGTTTGCGTGGCTCAGCCTGGTATTTATTGTCTTCACAGACCTCTACGTCAGATTAGTCGCGAGCGGTGCAATTCACGATTTCGGAGTCCACCTCTGATGACACAACGGGTCAGAAGGCGAGACGGGCGACCCAGCTACGTTGGTAGATCTAAGACAACAGGAATTGAACCTTCCAGAAACACCGCTCAGAACTCTGCGCCTCAACGAGTCCCATTTTGGGCCTATACCGACCCCGATCTTGCTCAGAAGGAACAACGCCAGATTTTTGAGGGGCCATTCTGGAACTTCGTTGCCCTGTCCGTAGAATTGCCGAAGGAAGGAGACTTTAAACGATCCACCGTAGGACGCCGACCCGTCGTGGTTGTGCGTGGAAAAGAGGGTCGAGTCCACGTCTTCGAGAATCGCTGTGCACATCGTGGCTTGGAGTTTTGCATGGTACCGACGGGCAATACACGGAGTTTTACCTGCCCCTATCACAAATGGACTTACGATTTGAGCGGTCAGCTTCAAGGAATGCCGTTTTTCCGGGGCGTGAACGGAAAAGGGGGCATGCCGACTGACTTCGATCTGTCCGAGCATGGACTAAATGGATTGGCCGTAACAGAGCGCAATGGTCTAGTTTTCGCAAGCTTTGATCGAAATGTTCCTCCCTTCGATACCTTCCTCGGGGTTGAGATGTTAGCCTATTTTACTCGCGTGTTTGATGGTCGCGAGCTTCGGGTTCTTGGGTATCAGAGGCAGCGAATACCAGCGAACTGGAAGCTTATTGTTGAAAATATTAAAGACCCGTATCACGCCAGTCTTCTACACGTATTTCTAGTAAGTCTCGGATTATTCCGAGCCGACCAACCCTCTCAAGTCTTAATGGACGACACCGGACAACACGCTGCATTGATCTCCCAACGGGGCACCCAGCAATCCAACGAAGTTACCGAACAAATAGACGCCTTTCGCCCGGATCTTCGTTTGCATGATCCCAATCTTCTAGATCCTGCAGCTGAGTTTCCGGGCTCAGCCACGGTCGTAATGCAAACGTTATGGCCAAATTTGATCATTCAACAGCAGACAAACACTCTGGCGCTTCGTCACGTGGTCCCTCAAGGGCCTGAGACTACTGACCAGCATTGGACTTATTTCGGCTACGCCGAGGATGATGACGAAATGATGGCGCGTCGGCTCCGTCAAGCCAACCTTCAAGGGCCAGCCGGATTGATCGGAGTAGATGATTGGGAAGTCCTTCAAAACCTTCAGCGTGGCTTGCGGAGCAACCTCAATGGTGAAGCGGTTATAGAGATGGGTGGCCGTGACATACACAACGCAGATCACATGATTACCGAGGTAGCGATTCGGGCCTTCTACAAGCACTATTGGAAGGTAATGGAGTTGCAGTGATTGCTCCGGCTAATGGAATTGACTCGGATCGACTATTGCAGTGGATATCTGTCAATCACTTATATTCTGAGTATGGACGCTTGCTCGACGAAAAGAGGCTCGGGGAGTGGGTCGATCTCTTCACAGAGGACTGTCTTTACCAAGCCATACCGAGAGAGAATGTTGAGGCTGATCTGCCTCTCGCGTTAATCCGGTGTGAAGGCCGCAGAGGCCTTCTAGACCGTGTCAACGCCATCGAGAACCTTTTGGTTTACAAGCCACGTGTGATGCGTCACATTTTTTCCGGACTCCGGATCATCAGCACGAGGGAGGATGTGGTCTCCACCGAGACATCGTTTGCAGTGTTTGAAACTCTTGAGGGCCAACACACCGCTCTCTTCGCCACAGGCTGTTTACACGGAGAATTGGCTTGGCGGTCCGGTTTTCCGCAATTTATCCAGTTGCGAGCGATCTATGACTCTTCTCTTGTGGTCAACTCGATGGTCTATCCCCTTTGATGAGGGATCTCCGATCCGGTTCGAAACAATGAATTCCCAAGGTAGTCAATCGGATTCGGCATTACTCGGTGAACTATGGTCTCAGTGGGCAACATTCGGTGCGGGGCTCGGTTCTCCTCACTGGCATTCCGCCACCAGACTGCCCGGTTGGACGATGAAGGAACTATTCGCCCATGTAGCGCGGAGCGTACATGTGTTGAGGGATGCACCGATCTTGCCTTCCGGATCAGTAGCTACCGTTGGGAGCGCTGCGTCATATTTTAGAAGCTTCGCGAATTGGTCTGAAGCAGCCTCTCGTCAGGTTGATACGACAGCAAAAACAACCGCAGCCGAAGTAGCCCAAGGGGATCTCGTCGACTGGTTGGCTCTAGATGGGCCCGCAGTGGTTGAGGCTTCCCAAACCGCGGGCTCGCAAGTGATACGAACTGTCGCTGGCACGATTCGAACATCTGACTACGTATTGACGCGGGTCGTTGAAGCGTCAGTCCATCTGTTGGATGCACATGAGGCAATTGATACCGCGCCCGAGCCTCAATCTGCTGCGTTAGATCGAGTGATTGATGTACTGATCGAATTGGTTGGGACTAGACCATTCATAGAATATGCCACCGGCCGATCGAGTAAGACGATATTTCCGATATTGACCTAGGGGGAAATGCGTGAACGCGCGCTCTGACGAGGCTCTGATGGACGCTGTCGTCCTGAAGGAGTTTGGGCCGCCCGAAAGCCTTTGCTTGTCTCGCGTCCCGGTCCCCGCAATCCGGGCATCTGAGGTGCTCATCCGAGTTACGGCGGTAAGTCTCAATCGAACTCTCGATCTCGAGCTGCGCGCCGGGAAACCCCCTTTTGGCAACATTGTCAGCCCACCGCACGTGCTCGGTGCGGATCACACTGGCCGCGTCATTGAGGTGGGATCGGAAGTTACACGTGTGAAGATCGGCGACCGAGTAGCTATCTTCCCCGTTCTTACCTGTGGAGTTTGCGATTCGTGTACCAATGGCAGATCAGAGATTTGCCAGCAAATGGAGCTGATTGGCGTTCATCGTCCCGGTGCGAATGCCGAGCTGGTAGCAGTCCCAGAGAGCAGTGCATACCCCATCCCCGAGGCGGTCGAGGACCGGGATGCCTGTGCTCTCGTACTCGTCGGTTCCCTCGCTCACCGACAGCTGTCAGTGGCCGAACTCGAATCCGGTAACTGGATATTCGTGCCAGGCGCTGCAGGTGCGCTTGGTGCCAACATCATTGCCCTCGCTCTCCATCGGGGCATAAGAGTGGTTGCAGGCATAAGAAATAGCCGCCACGGAGCTCGGCTACGGCAGTTGGGAGCCGAGCTCGTGGTGGACCCCTTGGAGCCCAACTTTAAGGATCAGATCCGCGAGCTGACTGCCGGTGCTGGCATCCAGGCTGTAATCGACAATCTGGGAGATGCAGTCGTGTGGCGACGCGGAATCGAAGTCCTCAGCAATGGGGGAACGGTCGTATGCTCAGGCGCACTTGGCGGAGCCGAACCGACACTCGATCTTCGGCAAATGTACCTGCGAAACCATCATTACCTCGGAGTGCGCACCGCAAGACCTGAGGATGTCGTTGCAATCTTGCGGGAGCTCGACGCCGGCTTTAGGGGCGTCATCGATGATAGAGAGCGCTTCTCGATAGCCAAGGCTTCAGCAGCACATCGCTATTTGGAACGCGGGGGTCAATTCGGCAGGGTCGTCCTCGATGTCATCTAGAGAAGTTGTTGGACGCCGTCATCGCGGCAGCAGCGTAGCTGGAAGTCATCGAGCCAACTTTCGTCAACGGCAAGTGAGCGAGCCGACTCCACCAGCGTGAGCACCCAGGTTCTGATTAGCCCCAATGACCAGTGTGGGTAGGAATATCAACATTCTGCTGTTATCGACCGGAGCTCATCGCTTGACAGCGCTCTGTGCGCGTCATTCGCTCTCTATCGTCACGTTGGAACGCAATGGATCTAGCTCTACTGCACGGGTATCAGGGCAGTGCTTCGATGGGCCATTCGATGTGCATGTTGACCTGGCGAACAGCGGGCGGTTCTTTCGATCGCTAGCCGGATAGCCACGCGGATCACATCGCGTCTGTCCGGCAGCGGTTAAGGATGAAGTTGGAAAGCTAACGTCGCCAAGGACCTTGCTCCGGTCAGCCGAGTTATCAACGATGGAGCCAACATTGCGGTATACAAGAGCCGGTGAAACGATTGACACGTAAGATCGGTAAAAACAGGGTGAAGAGTCTGCCGACTGGAAACTCCGATCAGGGTAGCAGTTCGCCGGCCCTAGAAATTGAATCGGTGCGAAAATCACATCGGCAGGGTACAACGACCATATCGGTCCTCGACAACGTCGACCTTCGCGTAGACGCTGGGGAGTTCGTCTCGCTGGTTGGTCCAAGCGGATCTGGCAAGTCCACACTCTTACACCTCGCTGGAGGACTGGACTCACCGGACACTGGTCGCGTTCGAGTGAACGGAATCGATCTATCTGGCTTGAGTGCAGGTTCGCTGGCCCGCGTACGGCGACGTCAAATCGGATTCGTCTTCCAGTTCTTTCAATTGTTACCCAACTTGACGGTTCGAGAGAACGTGGAGCTACCCTTAAGTTTCGACAGAGGCCACAAGGGGGATGCCACTGATCTTCTAACTCGCGTAGGTCTCGCTTCGAAGGCTGACGTCTACCCCACAGAACTGTCGGGCGGAGAGATGCAGCGAGTTGCAATCGCTCGCAGTCTCATTGCGAGAGCGCCACTAATCTTGGCTGATGAGCCGACAGGCAATCTCGATTCGGTTAACGCAGGTGATGTGCTCAATCTCTTGGCGGAACAGGTTCGTTTGTCGGGATCGGCGCTGCTATTAGTTACACACGATAGGTCGGCGGCCGCAACTGCCGATCGAACTGTGTATCTCAAGGATGGATGTCTGGGGGAAGGACGCGCTCAGTGAGAGTGCTCAATCTGCGACGATTGAGGCGACTCCGGTTAACAACGGTCGCAGCAATTCTCTCTGTGGCCGCCGGCTGTTCACTTGCCCTGTCGGTCGTGCTTGTGTATTCGAGCATTTCATATTCACTCAGCGTTTTTGGCCAGACGGTGGGCGGGCCAGCGACCCTCAGGGTCGTTGGCGCGACAGATGCGGGAGCTCTCAATGATGCAGTGCTGCGCAGGGTGAATTCGACACCCGGTGTTATCGACGCGATTCCCGTGATCCAAGCAATAACCGTAGTTCGAACTTCTCGGGATGAACTCCAATCAGTTCTTGTTCTGGGGGTCGACTGTAACGCCAGTTTGGTCTTTGAAGTGTCTTGCTCGTCTCAGCCGCACGCCTCTGGAATCCCCGACGACTCCTATTCACCTATTGCCATTTCTGGCACTCTGAAGCGGCAGCTCGGCGGCACATCCTGGATTCAGACGGACACGGGTACCCAGTCACTTGTGGCCACTAGGTCTCTTACGTCACTCGACTCCATAAATCGAGGCCAAGTGATTGTGGTCCCGCTAACTTATGCCCAAGAACACTTCAATAGAGTGGGCCGCTTTGATGATATCTATGTAGTTCCTTCATCCTCAGTGTCCACAAACACTCTTCAGAGAACGCTTGGGCGGGCCGTCGGACCTTGGAATGGTGTGGTTGAGTCAAGCTCAGCTCCACCGGCGGCAGTTCTGGCTATAAGTGCCTTCCTGCCAATACTTGTGATCCTGGGCCTTCTCTCAACAACAATCGCGGTGATTCTCGTCTACAACGCAGTCGCACTAAGCCTTGTGCAGAGGCGGCGAGAACGCGCGATTGTGGCGGCAATCGGAGCACCACCATGGTTGTTGGTTCTTGGACCGCTGCTAGAGGCTGGAATAATCGGCGCCTTGGGCGGATTAGTTGGGTCGCTGGTTAGCCTCCCACTCGCACATCCTATTGTGAATACTGTAAGTCGAATTACCTTAGAGCTGGTAGGCATTCCGATATCCCTTCACGCATCCCCTTCAATCTTCTTCGCCGGAATCGCTATGGGTGGATTGATCGGCTTGTTGGCAGCGGTCAGGCCTGTCATTAAAGCTATGGGCGTCGATCTGGTAGGTGAGATCTCAGGGAGAGATCAATATGTCCCCACTGCGATTCGACAACAGGTTCGACTTGCAACCCTCTATAGCATCCTGGCAATCGTTGGCGTAACTCTGAGCGAGTTGGGCGGTCGAAACGGCTCTTTGAATGCCTGGCAACCGTTCACGGCAATTCTCGGATTTATTTTGACGACGGTATTCGCGGTGCTTGCAGTGGGTGCCTGGGCACCGATGCTGATCGGTGCATTTGCGACGGGAGTTCGGCACCAAAGTGGCATTACCCGACTGGGAATAGCAAACCTAGTTCGAGAGTCTGGCAGAACGGGGGTTATGGCGATCGCAATCTCTGCCACAGTTGCATTGGGCTTTATGACCAGCAGCTACAGCCAAGCTATCAGTCAGCAGAACAGGATGCAGTTAGTCCAGTCCTCACGATCTCATAGTGTCCTTGTAACGACCGCTGCGGGAACCGACGGCTTCGATATTCAAGCAGGCATTCCGACTGCGGTTCTAACTAGGTTGGCAAGGATCCCTGGTGTCGTCCGGTTAGATGCGTCAGCGGATGTACTAACCGGCCTTTCCGCTGATGACCTAATTTTGGTCGAGGCATCAAGCGGTCCACCGGTCCACCGTGATGTATTCACAGGTGCCGACAGTGCCGGCGCAATTCAAATGGGAGGAGTACTGATTGGAGCCAACCTTGCTCGGCGAGATCATCTGACACCAGGGTCACGCCTCCGGCTCGACACACCGTCTGGATTTAGAACAGTCAGAGTTGAAGGGATCTGGGACGACGGTGACGCCACGGGCGAGAATGTAACCATGTCGCTCGCCCTCGAGCAGCACATATTTGGACCGCAGCTGCCCTACCAAGTAAGTCTCGTCCTTGCCTCTGGAGATTCACCAAGTCAGATCGCGAGGTTAGCCACACAAGCCCATCTAGGCCCTTATCTGAGGTATTTGACTCCTGCCCAGCAGCTGCTAAACACCAACTCAACCGCGCAAGGACAACTGGCACCATTCTGGGTTCTTCAAAGAGCTCTCTTGGTAGTTGCATTCGTCAGTGTACTCACCACCCTCTCGTTAGTTGGCATTCAACGGAAGCGAGAGTTTGGATTGTTGGGAGCAGTGGGAATCACGCCAGCAGAGTTGTTTATGATGATCGCAAGCGAAGCACTGATCGTGAGTATCACGGCAGCGATATTGGGAGCCGTGCTCGGATTTGTTCTTCTGGCATCTTTGCTTGACATATCACCACTGCTAGCGGGATACCACGATGCATACTCGCCAGATTCTGCTTCACTCCTCGCGTATGCATCTTTGGCGTTGACGGTCGCCGTCGCGGCCTCCATATGGCCAGCATGGCGGTCATCTCGAACTCCGATTGTGGAGGCACTTAGCTATGAGTAGACCCATCAATCCGTGACTGTTTCTGGATGCGAGCCCAGCCAACTCCATGTGCTCTTCTTCATCGATCTCCATACCCGAAAAGTCCTGATCGGAGGTGTACCGGACGGAGCCACCAACCTCTCGTGGTGCACTCAGATCGCCCGGAATCTTTCCGAGGCACGGGAAGCCCGAGACACTCCGATCAAGTTCCTGGTCCACGACCGTGACAAGCGCTTCGGTGCCACATTCGACGAGGTGTTCAAGGCGGAGGGGATCAGGATCCTCCGTACTCCTTGGCGGGCGCCACGAGCGAATGCTTACGCCGAGCGATTCGTTCGAACTGTCCGGACAGAATGTCTCGACAGACTCTTCATCCTCAACGAACGACACTTGCGGTCGGTACTCGATACCTACGTTGATCACTACAACAGAGAGAGACCACACCGAGGGCGCGAGCTAATGCCTCCGGAAGGGCGACCGAATATCGAATCCTTCTCCCCCACGGCCATCCATATTGGACGGAGGAATCGGCTCGGTGGACTGATCCACGAGTACTATCGGCAGGCTGCTTAATCCAGTCGACTGTGCCCAGCCTGGCTGTCCCCAGGAGATCTGAGTCAAAGGGGATGTCAGGCAAGTATCGCCCGGCCACATGGACTCGAGCATCGATCCAAGGTGAAGATGCCCGCTCGGCGGTTCCATAATTAACGAGCTTTCACGGCTCTTCGGATTTCAGTGGGGTCTGACGGTGGCGAGTAGGTCCCAGTTGGGCTTCCCGGCGTAGAGCAGTGACCGGATCCGGTGGTTCCGGAAGCTGGTGAACCCGAAGGCGGCCCGTTTCACCCTCTTGATCAAGTTATTCACTGCCTCGGTTGGCCCGTTGGTCACGTGGGCGCGGTGCCAGGCAGCGATCTGGTGCGTCCAGCGGATCAGGGTGCGACCGAGTGATCGCGCCTCGATCGGGTAGTCCTTGTCTTGTAGATCGCTGCCGAGCTGGGCCACCCATTGGAGGGCGAGATCGGGATCACCATGGGAATAGAGCTCTCGAACCGCTTCTTTCGCCTGCCAGACGGCCGCCACGTCGCCATGGGGATCGCCGGCCCGCAGCAGGCCGAGAAGCCTCTCTCGACCCTGGTCGGTGAGCCGTTCTTCGGCCTTGGTCAACAGACGCCGACACTGAGAGAGGGGATCGGACTTGTGGCCAC